>MDTC01090602.1_pt1 | contig 11464 bp, 7 predicted proteins | sample 811181 | NCBI WGS metagenome assembly MDTC01 (sample SAMN05326644, study PRJNA326480) | marine metagenome | isolation source: seawater | place: Pacific Ocean: North | collected 2011 | reverse complement strand
GTCGGGCTTCCAGACCATCAACTTTGGCCATTGTACAATCGAAGCCACAGCCGAGGCGGCTGAATCAACGAGAGCCTGCCCCGATTGCGAATACACGATTTCGGTGGAGTACCTTCTCTTTTCAGAGGACTGCACGTACCACTACGGGCGGACGCCCCCGAACAGTTGGTCAACGGAGTGGGCCTACTACACCGGAGCGGACAACTATCTCGAAAGAATGTCCTATGTTTCGGACTGGCGCTCCGGCTTCCTTTACGATGGCGATTTGTATGATGAAGACACAATCACACTTCGTGGGACCAGTGAGTATTGGGAGCTGTCAGCCTCGTGGGTAACTGTTTATTGGGGTGGTTCTTATTCGTTTGGAAGCTCGCTCAGTGGATATCTGGCCGCAGACGACTGAGGGTTGAGTGGACTCCCCACGGCTTGGCGAGCTCGCGGGGGGAAAAGGGGGTGAGATGGCCGCGCGGAGAGTCGCGCCGGTTGAGTCGTTCTGGTTGCGGCACAGCGCGCCTGCCTCTTTTCGTTTTGAGGAGAGTCCCGTTCAGCACCGCCCACTGGTCGCGCGGTACCGTCTGCCGACGGTTGCGCGGGTCGGGTGGACGACCAGGCCGGACATGGCTCAGGGACAGGAGCCCCATCTGGGGCGAGGCCTGCTCCAGGAGGACGCCCCGTCGTCGAACGATGCCGGCTGCTCATCGATCTCGTATACACACCACCCGCTCAAGTCCTGGTTGAATGATGAGGCATCCTGGAACATGCTGCCCATGGACTCGACTTCGCTTGTGTCCCAGGCGCCGATGTCTTGATTGAATGACGTGGCGCCTTGGAACATGCCTTCCATCGTTTGGACGCTGCTGGTGTCCCAACCGCTGATGTCCTGATTGAACGACATGGCGTCTTGAAACAGACCGTTCATTTCTCTGACGCTGCTCGTATTCCAGCCGGTGGTGTCTTGGTTGAACGCCACTGCCCCGTGGAACATGCCGCCCATCTTTCGGACGTTGCTGGTGTCCCAACCGCTGATGTCCTGATCGAACGCCGTGGCACCCCAAAACATATTCTGCATCGAGCTCGCGCTGCTGGTGTCCCAGTTGCCGATGTCCTGGTTGAAGGCGGTGGCGCCGGAGAACATGCTGCTCATTTCCTGCGCGCTACTCGTGTCCCAGCCGCCGATGTCTTGGTTGAAGGCGGTGGCGTTGGCAAACACCCCTTCCATCCCGAAGACGTTGCTCGTGTCCCAATGGCTAATGTCCTGGTTGAAGGAGGTGGCGTCGCTGAACATCCTCTGCATATTGAGTACGCCGCTTGTGTCCCAATGGCTGATGTCCTGGTTGAACGACGGCAGGAATCCGAACATGTACCACATGTCTGGGACGCCACTGATACAGACAGACTCGAAGGCTCCAGGGTCGTAGTACAAGTTTCGAAGAGCGTCTTCATCGACCTTTGTGAAGGTCTTCTCCCCCACCACCCCTGTGGCTCCGACCTCTACGTCCGGACAAAGCACCGTGACGCAGTTGGGGTGCAAGGAAAACCCGTCTCCTTCAGGGTCGCCCCCAGTGACAACCTGGGCGTCTGCGTCATCGCAGTCGTCAGCCGTGATGATGCCATCACAGTCTGCATCGTCGGCCACGATTGTGGATACCGGGTCACTGTCATCGCAGTCGTCAGCCGTGATGATGCCATCACAGTCTGCATCGTTCGTCGGCATGCTGGCGTCTGAGTCGTCGCAGTCGTCGGCCGTGGCTATGCCATCGCAGTCGAAGTCATTGGTCGGCATGCTGGCATTGTCGTCGTCGCAGTCATCGTCTTCGGGAACGCCATCCCCATCGCTGTCGACCTCGTCGCCCGCATCGCCGCCTGCGTCACCCCCCGGATCCTCGCCCGAGTCGTCACTCGGGCCCTCCTCGTCGGGCACCTCTTTATCGCCACAACCCGCGACAAAAAGGTGGGTGCCAGCGATGGCGATGGTGGCAAGGGTCTTCAAACGGATCATGTCGTTCATGGTCATTCCAGAAGGGAAAGGGGGCCTTGGCTGATGGGGAACTCTACCCCTGGCGGGCCCCAGCGCCCGATACCCATCGCTCTTGCACAAGCGATATGGCTCTTGGTAGCGTCAAACGACGAGGTTTTTATGTTGCAAGATCCCGACGGTCACGGCTTCCCACGCTGCGAATGGGAACCAACAATGAGGATCGGCTGGTCGAACACACTCCTCGCGGTGCTGGTTGCCGCCGCAGCCGGGGCATGTTTGGGGGGCGGGGGCAGCAGCAAGGACACAGGTGACCGTCTCGACACCGCGTCGTGGACGGGTGGGGATGACTCTGGCGGCCGTGGCCGGGACTCCAGCGGTGAAGCCGGTGGTGGGTCGGGCGATGGTGGCTCCGGCGATGGTGGCTCCAGCGACGGTGGCTCCGGCGACGGTGGCTCGGGTGATGATGACGCGGGTGATGGTGACGCGGGCGATGGTGGCTCCGGCGACGGTGGCTCGGGCGATGGGGGGTCGGATGGACCCATCGACCTCACGGTCGACGCGCTGGCCCCCGACTACGGCTCGAATGCCGGTGGCGACTTGGTCACCATCACCGGAGGTCCCTTTGATGAGTCGGTGTCCGTCGAGATTGCCGGTGCTGCGGCGACGGTCACTTCCATTACGGAGACCGAGCTGGTGGTGGTGACCCCAGAGGTGTCCGACACGGGACTCTCTGCGGTAGACGTCACTGTGGATCGGGGCTCGGCCAGCCTGTCCGATGCCTTCCGATACTGGGATGATGCGGCCGGTCAGTACGGCATGATGGGTATCGTGGAGCTGACTCGCTACACGGGCACCTATTGGTCCGGCGGCGCACCAGACGATCTGCTCAGTGCAGCCGTGTACTTCTCAGAGCCAACGGGGGTGCGGTGGTACGAGTTGTTCACGCCCACCCTCGACACTTGCCGGAGTGAGACCTGGACAGGAATGCCGAGTGTGACCACCTTCGACCCTGGCGTCTCGCAGATTGAACTGGAGCCCACTTCGGGCAGCACGGCGCAGCTATCGTTCGATGGCACGGGATTTTTGGGAGAGCCGACCAGCCTCATCGCAGGGGCCAGCTACGATCTCCTTGCCCCAGGCGGGATCCTTCCCATGGAAGACGTCGAGTCGGTCCTGCGCCTGCCGAGCACAGGCCCGGTCGTGTCGAGCCCGAACCTTTCTTCAAGCATGCCACCGTACATCAGCCAATACCAAGACTTCTCCTGGACGGCCTCTGGGGCTGACTGGGTGCTGATCTCGATGTCCATTCAAAACGGTGCGACGGCCGATGGTTTTGAGGTTGTGAACTGCGCGGTCTCCGACGATGGCGCATTCGTCTTCGACGGAAGCCAGTTCTCGCTATGGACCAGCAACGCAGTCGCCTACATTTCCGTGGGCTTTGTCTACGATCAGTCCACCACTGCACTGCCGTGGAACCGAGGCACATCGGGGATTGCAGGGGTTGTGGCAACCTTGGGTGGAGGCTTTACCCTATAGGATTCGCGGAGGGCGAAGCCGTCGAAGGGGAGCGCTCCTGGGACGGCTTCCGACCGGACCGGCAGCGGCGACCGCCATCGATGCCTTTGCCCCAAAGATGGACGGCTCATTCACCCGGTGCTTCCACCTCGACCGAGACCGACGCCGAGGTGCGCAGGCCCCCGGAGTCGGTGACGGTCACCGACAGCTCGTGGACGCCCTCCGACAGCGCCACGGTGCCTCGCCATCGGCCATCGGCATCCACCGCTGGATCCGCCACGGCGAGCACCCCATCGCGACTGCTCTCGCACGCCACACTCAAGCCGCCGGGGCCGTCCTCCGCATCATCGATGGTGGCCTCCACCACGATGGCCGCATCCGCGGGAAGCAAGGTGCCCGCTGCGGGGGTGGTGATGGCCACGGTCGGCGGCAGGTTGTCCTCGATGGTGATGCCCGAGTCCCAGGCCCCCGAGTCCTTCCAGACCGGCGACTTGTTGTGCACCAAGACACCACCTGCCAGATAGTTTTCGTCTGTCTCTACCGCCAGGTTGAAGACCGGCGTTTTCGACGCTTGGTGCTTTGAGATGGACTCGATGGTGCGAGGATGCCCTTGGCCCTTTGAGTCGACCACCCATACAACATCACCAACCGCCAAAGAGTGCGCGGGACGCCAGGACCGCGACGCGGGCGCCCACACGGGATGCTCGCCCGTGAGCGAGAGGGTCACACCACCCTCGATCCGCCATACCAGCCACGCGTCAGCCGCTCCAATGTGAAGCTCCGTCACCGTGCGGACCACCCGTCGTCCTTCGGCGACCGACCAGGCCCACACGCTGTGGCCCGGCTGCAGCCGCTCGATGGGAACCGCACCGTCCGGCGTATCCACCGGAGTACCGGCCAGCAGACAGATGTTTCGACACGCTGTGACGGCTGTGACGGCGCTGACAATCGCAACGGGAATCGCGACAGGAAGCTTGGCTTCTGTACTCATTGAGCCCCTCCAGCTGCACGCTACCATGCACCAGACCTCGCCACACACCACCGGGCATCTGATCGCGTCCAGCCTCGCAATCAAGCCACTCCCGCAGGGCTTCATGTTCCCGTCCCTCCAGCTCCTCGCGGTGATGGGCATCCTGTGGGTTTGCTCGAGCTCGGAACCGAAGCCCCCTTGGCAGGCCGATCCCGACCGCCTCGTGGAGACGGACTGCCGCACGCTGTGCACGGCAGACCGTGGGGCCAGCTTCGAGCGATACACAACCGCGAACCAGTGCCTGCCTGGATGGGTTGCGGACCTCCAGAAGCGCAAGGACTGTGCGTAGGGATCGGAAACTTCAACCGCTCTTGACCTCTGCCGGACCGAACCCAGCGAGGGCCATCCGACGACCCGTCACCTTCCGGCAGCGTGCCAACCCCCTGAAATCACCCCATCAACGCTTCCCGCAAGCCCAAAAAATACCCCGCGCCTGACCTGGGACAGAGCCCTCCCCACCCGTCGCGAACCCCGCTTCAGACAACCCGCTCCAGCCCTCCCCCTACGGCGGGGCCCGTGGCAGACCGCCCCAGCGACGCCAACACCGGAAGCGTCGCAGGAAGCAGCACCACCGAACCGACATTCTCCTGAAGCATTCTCCCTGGGACCTGAAGGCTCATCCGATCAGAGTGGTCAAGAGGCTGCGCTCTCACAGAGACCTCGACAGCACCGTCGGGTGTTCGGAAACCGATAGACGGTGGACCGATGAAATCGGACCGTACCGCTCGAAAGCGGATGACACGGTCCCCCAAGGACCTGCTCTGCCACCATCATCGGCGAGACGCTGCTCTTGATGAGGCTGAGGGCCTGAGTGTCTGTGTGCACCCCAGAGAGCACAGACTGAGCCGCGAGGACCATCGTACCGCCGCCGGCCTACAGCCCGCTCAACACCAGATAGGTGCTGCTGCCGATGATGTAGAAGTCATCGCGACCGTCGCCGTTGACGTCTCCGGCTGCCGACCCGAAGTAGCCACCCTGAAACGAGAAGTCGGTCCGTGCTGTAGTGGCAGGCGACCGGATCCCGGCGGTGATGGTGTCCCCGAGGATCACGTGTGTGGTGTCGATGCTTGTGCCCACCAAGACATCGTCCAGTCCGTCGCTGTCAATGTCGCCCGCCGTCGAGAGAAAGAGCCCCACACCATCCGCGGCCGCCTCACCCATCAAGACGTAGTCGGCGTTGGCGAGGCTGAAGGTGCTGCTGCTCGCGCTGGAGAGCGTGCTGCTCGTGACCACATAGGCCTTGCCGACCGGCGAGCCAGCTTCATCGGCGAAGAATGCGCCGACGAGGAGATCCTCCAGGCCGTCTCCATCCACGTCTCCGGCCCAGCTCACCGTGCTTCCGGCTTCGTCGCCACTCTGCTCGCCCTCAAGCGTGTAGTCGGCACTGGTAGAGACATCGATGGGGAAGGCGGTGGTGGCATTGATGGTGCTACCCAACACCACATAGGCCGTGTCGGCCTCCGAAGAGCCCACAAGGAGGTCGTCGAACCCGTCGGCATCGATGTCGCCGGCGATGGTGTTGGACTCACCCAGGGCATCACCAACCGCAGCCCCCACCACAGCCACCTCGATGTCTTCGAGGTCGATGCTGCTGGAGACCGACGCGGCGAGCGTGCTCCCAAGGACGATGTAGGACGCCCCGGTGGAGACACCCGCATTTCGTCTGCTCCCAGGCGCACCGATCACCATGTCGTCGAGGCCGTCCCCATCGATGTCTCCGGCACCGCCGACCGACCATCCGGCGTAGCTGATGCCGAACTCGCCGTAGAAGAAGTAGTCGGCGCTGTCGAGGTCGATGGGCGTGTTGCCGGCCGCGGCAAGTGTCGAGCCCAGCACCAGATACACGAGCCCCATGTCCGACCACTCGTCGTCATGCACGGGTGCCGCAATGAGCAGGTCGGGGAGGGTGTCGCCGTCTACATCGCCGGCGACCGCTACAGAGAGACCGGCGTAGTCCTTGGCGACGCTGCCATACATGGAGTGGTCGGCGTCATCCTCGGACAGGGTGCCCGGTACAGCCGCGGACAGCGTGCTGTGCAGAAACACATCGGTCCGCCCTCCCTCGTTGGCGCCGTCGGCAGCCCACGGATCCGACAGGACGAGGTCCACGGTACCGTCGCCGTCGATGTCGCCGACCGCGAGCGAGTAGTGTCCGCCGTCGATCTCCAAGTCGGCATCTTCCACGTCTCCACCGCCCCCGTCACACGCGAGATCTTCCCAGTAGGTCAGGCCCGCCTCGGAGGCCCCGGGGTGCACGGTGCCGTCGCTGTCATCGCAGTCCGTGCCCGGCTCGATGGGGGCCGTGGCGAGCTCGTCGCCCCAGCCATCGCTGTCATTGTCGATGGTGCAGAGGTCGGGCTCTTCGTAGGCGAGTCCCGGGTACATTCCGGCGTCGGCATCATCGCAGTCTCGGCCTGCATCGAGGGGGGGACCCGCGAACTTGTCTCCCCAGCCGTCGCCATCGGCATCGATGATGCACAGGCTGCTTTCATCCCGAATGCCACGATGGATGGTGTCATCGGTGTCGTCGCAGTCTCGGATGTTGGTCACCCAGCCGGTGGGAGCGTCGCAGCGCAGCTCTGTGCGGTCTTCATCGCCAAAGCCGTCGCCGTCATCATCCGGAGCCATCTCCAACTTGCCCAGGGCGGCGTCGTCGTCGTCGTCAGCGCGTCCGTCGCAGTCCTCGTCGATGTCTCCGTGGTCGCACACCTCGTCCGCCATGGGATGCACATCGGCCCGGGCGTCGTCGCAGTCGTCTGCATTGTCGACCATGTCATCCGGGGGGGCATCGCACGGAGCCAGAGTCACCGTGGCGTCGGCATCCCCGTAGCCGTCGCGGTCGGTGTCTGGATACCAGCGGGCGTCTTCGTCGATGTCGCCATCGCAGTCGTCGTCGCGGTCGTTGCAGACTTCGTCGGCACCGGGAAAGACTGTGGCATCGGCGTCGTCGCACTCGGCACAGGCCAGGTGGCCGTCGCTGTCTTCATCCACTTCATCTCTGGCGAGCGCACCGTCGCAGTTGGTGTCGAGTCCGTCGCAGAGCTCATCTGCGGTGGGGTTCACGCTGCTGTCATCGTCATTGCAGTCGTCGCCGTCGCTGCCGCCATCGAAGCCGTCGCCGTCGACGTCGGTGAGGTCCCCATCGGCGCAGTCGTTGTCGATGCCATCATAGGGCTCTTCGGTGGCACCGGGATTCACGGCCGCGTCGGTGTCGTCGCAGTCTTCCCCGCCGCTTGCGACCGATGCCCAGGCATCGCCGTCGATGTCGGTGCCATCGATCCCATCACAGTTCTGGTCGATGCCGTCACCCACGATGTCGCTCGCTGTGGGCGAGATGTTCGGGTCGGTGTCGTCACAGTCTCCGTCGGCGGCGGAGAAGCCGTCTTCGTCGGCATCCGTAGTGTTGCCAGCTCCACCATCATCGGTGGTGCCGCTGGGCTTCGGTCCGCCATCGTCGTCGGCGCAGCCGCTGACTCCGATGGCGAGGGTGCAGGAGCAGATGAGAAGGGCAATTCGAGTCACGATTCCTCGGGTGTGGTCGAGGAGCGTACCGCAACGGGCGTCTTGCTTGCGCAAGAAAACCGAGCCAAGCCGTGCCAATCCGACGACTCGTCGCCCCACCGCAGCGCATCAACCCCGCGACTTCACCCCGCCAGCACGGCCTTCAAGCCAACATGCCACTCCGCGCCCGACCCAACAGGAAGACCTCCGCGCCCGTCGGCGCGTGTCTCCTGGCATCGATGGGGCAGATGGCCCCTGCACAGCCCTGCGGTCTGCTCCGGCTCGGCGAGCCATGGTCTCGCCTCGGCCAAGCTCGGGACGACTTGGACCCGTAGAGTTCAAGAGCGGTTGGTGTTTTCTATCCCTCGGCAGCGTGGAGCGCGGCGGCGAGGGTATCCATCGGAGCCGAGACCGTCCGTGCAGCGGTCGGCATGGCACGACTCCGGGTCAGGCTGCCACCGTGGCGGAGAGCCGACCCGTGCACCATCGCGTCTGCGGCATCGCCAGAGCGCTGCGCAACGACTGTTGGATGGCTGCCCGAACGGTCAGGGAGCGACGAAGGTGAAGGGCGCAGAGACGTTCGTGTCCACGACCCCAACCTCGCCATCGACCAGGGAGCCGGACTCCGGCGGGTCGTCGTGTCGGACCACGAGAACCGAGTAGCCCCCACAGTGGGCCTTGGCGATGGCCTCTGCCACCCGCGGCAGGTCGCTCGCTTCCGAGGCCGCGCCGTAGACGCCGCCGCTGACATCCGACAGGTCTCGCAGGAGGGCGACGAGGTCGTCGCTGGCGTTGGGCGCCTGATCCGAGGCCGGCCCGAGACCGACCGTGTGTACAGGGATCCCTGCAGAGCCCGCTTCGTCGAGCATGGACGTGGGCCCCCACTCGAAGCTCGCGGTGTCCGCGCCGTCCGAGATCACCACCAGCGCCGCTCCGACGTCGTTGCCGTTGAAGCTCGAAGACACATCATCGGCGACCATTCCGATGGACATCCCCACCGCATCGTAGAGATCGGTCGCTCCGTCCGCACTCAGCATGTCTGCGCCCGCTTCGATCTCACTCAAGTCGTCGGTCCAGGGCACCACTTCGTTGAGGTTTTCACTCGAGCCATAGAAGCCCTGCAGGGTCATCCGCCAGCCGGTGGCGCACCTGCCAAGCTGCTTGGCGAGCAGAGCCACGGCCGTCTTGCGGTGTTCCTCCGGATCGGTCTCCATCAGGGAGGAAGACTCGTCGACCAGCACGAACATGGAGCCCCGGTTGCTGCCTTCCCGCTCTTCGCTGTTTTCGACCACCAACGGCTCTCCGCTCTCGTCGCGCACTTCGAGGAGGTCAACCAATGGCGCGACGAGGTTGCCCTTTTCGTCTTCCGCACCCAGCGCCACGAAGAAGACCCCATGGTCTACACTGCCCGGATCGGCAAAGCCATCGGCGGGCGTCACACCGACCAGGCTCAGGTCTGCCAGGCCGAGGAGGCCCTGCAGCTTGTCCTTGATGGCCTCGCAGCCACTCAGAAGAAGGATGGGCAGGAGCATGGAGAGTCGTGATGATGTACGCATGGTGGAGCCCCGTACGGTACATGGTTTAAATGGCGCGAATACTACGATGCAACGCCACCACAGGCAAGCCAACCTTGCACGACGGACTTGCGCAACCGACCAATCTATCGATTCAATCCACAATTCTTAGCCCACGTTTCGAAGGGTCGACTCGGCAAGGGACACCGTTCGGTCTCCAATCTGGCCACCCAACTCAGAACCGGGACGAGCGGGGCCCCCATGCTTCCCTGAGGGAGAGGTCACTCTGACCCCCACCGATGCCGTCCACAGAATCTCGCCGTCGCAGACCTTCCCCGTGGGCGAGGCTGACGGAGTTGGGTGGCGTCATTGGGTTGATATCGGCCTGCCGGTCGAATTGTTGGAATGTAGCGTCGGAGGCCACCATGCCGGGTTTGTCCCGCCGACGTCCAGGCCCCACGACCAGCGGCCCGCCGAGCACCACGACGGAACAAGACGGTTCTGGCGGCGGTTCGCAGCTGGGTGCAAGCTGGACACGGCCGTTCTCGGGGGTGAGGCAGGCGGCATCGGAGGCTGGCGAACAGATCAGCGCGACGCTGGCGTCGGTGCTGCAGTCTGCCAGCGTCTGGGGGCAGGCCGTTACGGCCCAGGAAGAAGAGACCCCACTCCCCGCAGGACTCACCGAGGATCAGCTCAAGGCGGCGCAGGCCTGGGCGCGGGGGGCGGAGGGACCGGGGGGCAACATCATTCGCCAGCTGCAGAAGCACCTGGGGGTGCCCGCTACGGGAAGCTACGATCGAAACACGGTCATCGCGGTGGTCATGGACCAGAGGGCGCGCGGTACCGGTGGCTCAGTGGGCGTGGCCAGCCCCCACTACATGAGCAGCCTGGGCTTGCTGTTCACGCAGGACGTGGTGGGCGCTGAGGTCGAAGACACACTTGCTGCGACCCTGAAGCAGAACCATCCAGATGGCTACACGGTGGCCTTCTACGTCCACTACGACGTCCAGAGCAACAACAATAAGGAGTTCGAGCGGCAGGCCACCCCGTACGCAGAGCGCACGGGTGCACTGGGACTGCAAGGAGGCTCGGTGGTGCAGGGCGTGCCCATCGCCATCCGGGAGGGGTCCGAGATTGTCGAGGGCCTCAACCAGATCTACCTGGGCGTTCGGCAGCACTTCTACGCCGGCCTCGATCCCTACATGCAGGACCTGATGGTGCGGCTGGATGCGTCCGGCATCGAGGGCAACGGCCTGGACTGGACCAAGGCCAACGACGTGAGCCTCTTCTGTCATGGAATGCCCGGCGGCCTCTCGACAGACGCGGGTGGCAGCTACCGTGAGGGGCTGCACTCCGACACCTATGGGCAGTCCAACATCGAGAGCTTTGTACACGGGGTGCGCGGCGCCACCACCCGGGATGTGAATGTCCAGCTCTTCGCGTGTGGTGCCGGTCGCGGAACCGACGAGAAGGAAGCCTGGCTGGAGCATCGCCAGGACCACCGCATGGGGCAGGCGTCGGTAGCACAGGAGCTCTCCACCCAGCTCGGTCCGAAAGCCAGTGTCTTTGCGCACACGACCACGGGGCACACCACTGAGAACTACGCTGGGCGGGTCTTTGGTGCGGAAGCCGGTGGCGGACAGGGGGGCCTGCACCTGTTTGACCGCCTGTTCCCCGAGACCTTCATCCAGTCGGAGCTCATCCGGCTCCATCCCACACTGGACCCTGCGCAGCGGGCGATGCAGCACCACACGCTTCGGGAGCGCATGTGGGCACACTACCGCGGCAGCATCGGGACGAATGTGCCCGTCAGTCGGTTTGGGGCCCGCATGGGGCAGCTGATGTTCCAGGATCCGGCCCGGGCGGCGAAGCTGCTCCAGGGTGAGTGGCAGGCCGCGAATGGGCCCCCGTGACGATGCTGGCGGC
>MDTC01092167.1_pt1 | contig 11465 bp, 14 predicted proteins | sample 811181 | NCBI WGS metagenome assembly MDTC01 (sample SAMN05326644, study PRJNA326480) | marine metagenome | isolation source: seawater | place: Pacific Ocean: North | collected 2011 | reverse complement strand
CCATCGTACTTTGAGGTAAATTCAACAAGAGCATCATCACCACGATTTATAACATCATCGACAATCTCTCTAACTAGAAATAAAGTATTTTTATCTGAAGCTGGAGACCACTCGATCAAATTTTTAAGTTGATTTTCAAAATCCACATCATTTTCTGAAAATCTCTTTGGCATCAAACTTTTAATCATTAAACTCTCTATTTTATTTTTTTATTTGAAAAATCAAAAATATTTTTAGATAAAACTTTTATCAACTTATTCTTAACTTTGAAAGATGCCTTATTGACAACTAAACGAGAACTAATATCTGCAATAAAATTAGCTTGCTCAAGACCATTTGCTGAAAGTGTTTTACCAGTATCGACTATATCTACAATTTCATCAGCCAATCCTGTTATTGGCGCTAATTCCATACCACCGTACAACTTAATCACATCTGCCTGTATTCCAAGGGTAGCATAATATCTCTTTGCCACATTAACGTATTTTGTTGCAACAGAAATTCTAGGTTTATTAATGCTCTTATTTTTTTTTCTAGCAGTCATTAATTTACACCTTGCAATACCTAAATCATAGAGCTCATAAATTTGGTTACTTCCATATTCCAACAGCATATCCTTACCGACGATACCGATGTCTGCTACACCATACCGAGTATAGGTTAATACATCACTTCCCCTAAGGATAAGTAGATCAACATCTGCTTTGGTTGTCTTGAGAAGCAACTTTCTACTTGAAAAGGCATCTTCAATAGTTTCAATTCCAGCGGAAGAAAGAATAGGCAAAATTTCTTTTAAAATTCTCCCTTTAGTTAAAGCTATCGTTATCATTTTATCTCTCAGTTTGATTCACTATGAATATATTCAGGAACACGTTTGATATCAGCACCGAGTAATTGCATTTTCTCCTCGATGCACTCATAACCTCTATCAATATGGTAAATGCGATCAACAACTGTTGATCCGTTCGCACACAAACCTGCTATAACTAGACTTGCAGAGGCTCGTAGATCACTTGCCATAACTGGAGCAGCTGTGAGCAAATCACAACCTTCAACAATTGCAGTATTACCTTCAATACGAATATTTGCACCCATTCGATTCATTTCGTGTATTTGTATTAATCTATTTTCAAATATTGTCTCTACAACAGTACTTACTCCCTCAGCAACACTATTCATTGCGGTGAATTGTGCTTGCATATCAGTTGGAAACGCAGGATATGGAGCAGTTCTTATATCGACTGCTCTAGGTTTTTTATCATTCATATCCAAACTAATCCAATCATCACCAATTACTAATTGAGCACCGGCCTCCTCGAGCTTTGCAATAACAGCCTCTAAGGCCTTAGGATCCACATCCTTAATTTTTATTTTACCCTTAGTTGCAGCAGCAGCAACAAGAAAAGTACCTGCCTCAATACGATCCGACATTACATTAAAATTACAACCATTCAGCGTATCAACACCTTCAATCTCAAGTTTATCTGTTCCAACACCCTCAATTTTAGCACCCATTGCAATCAAACAATTCGCAAGATCAACCACTTCAGGCTCTTTTGCAGCATTCTCAATAATAGTTTTTCCCTCGGCAAGAGTGGCAGCCATTAGAATATTTTCAGTGCCACCAACAGTCACCTTGTCCATAAAAATATGAGCACCTTTAAGCCTACCAATTACTGAGGCTTCAATAAATCCTGAATCAATAGTCACCTTAGCACCCAAAGCTTCAAGACCTCTAAGGTGAAGATCTACAGGCCTACTTCCAATTGCACAACCGCCAGGAAATGATACTTTCGCCTTACCTAATCTTGCTAATAAAGGACCCAAAACTAAAATGGAGGCTCGCATTGTTTTCACAAGCTCATAAGGAGCAGTATATTCTTTTACGCAATTAGCATTCAATTCAACTGCCATTTTTTCATCAATTAATGAATCCACACCTAAGCAATTTAAAAGTTCGATCATAGTTGTTACATCATTGAGATGTGGTAGATTGCCTATTCTGACTTTTCCTGTACTTAGTAAACTCGAGGCCAAAATTGGTAATGCGGAATTCTTTGATCCTGATATCCTTATTTCACCATTTATTTTTGAAGGTCCATTTATAACTAATTTATCCATACATATTTTCGTCTTTTGATATTTTTATTTATTCTTTACCCATTCATCAGGCGAAAAAGAAACAATGTTTACGGCATGAATCTCACCCGAGATAATTTTTTCATTTATACAAGAGTATATTTTTTGATGCCTCTGTACTCGAGATAAATTTTCAAAACTTGGACTCACAACTTCAATGGTACAATGATTACCAGAAAGAGCGACATTCAAATGATCTACATTAATATTTTCTTTTATTAACTCTTCTATAATTTGACTCAACATAAGATTATTCAACTAATCAACTTGCTTTATCCAGACGAGATAAAGTCCAATTTTTAATTACAAGATCTACATCATCATTATAAAAATTAAGTAAACTTTTAAATTGTTTTTTATATATTCTACCAAAATCAATCTGCTCAAACCTAAAATTACCTATTTTCCATTGATCATCGATTTTTTTTAGAGCAAAAATAACCTCATAAGGTTCTTTTCGATCGCCGTAGATTAATTGTTTGACCATGGTCTTTGATTTTGATTTATATTCGACCAATTCTATTACCTCAATTTTCTGACCATCAAATGCTAATAGACCTTTTCCATATGTACTCGTAAGAGATCCCAAAAGAACATTATCAAATTGATAGATTTGAGAGTAAATCTTCTTTTGCTTATCTTTAGGCAGTGAAAGGATATATTTTTCATTTCCATACTTCCCCATAATTCTGCGTGAAAATGACCCGTGAATTACTGGGCGCAAAAGTGATTCTAATTGTTTATAAAAAGCTATATCATTAATCGTATTTGAAAGCTTTTCCTTTTCAACTAATTTAATTAAATTGGTTGTCAAATTTTCAATTAACTCAACAGGACTCTGTTTTATTAAAATTTGATCATCTGCCGCAAAAATATAGCTTGATTTGATCAAGATAGAAATTAACAGAGCAAACAAAATTAACAATTTTCTATTCATGTCACTCCAAAATCAAAATAAATAAATACCAAAATATAAAATTTCACATTTTAACATTAGAATATACAATATTAAGAATAACATATAAACGTTAGTCATTTTGAATAAAATCTAAACTATGATAGATACATTATATGCCTCAACAGCTATTTTTGGCGGATTAGTTGGTTTAATTATTAGCTCAAATATTTTTATTGATGGCTGTGCATCTCTTTCACGTCTACTTGGCATGAGTACAACTATGATTGGGCTTACAGTTGTTGCATTCGGAACATCTGCTCCAGAAATCGTTGTATCTATTGAATCTGCAAGAGATGGTGTGCCAGGACTAGCGATTGGTAATGCTATTGGCTCGAATATCGCAAATATAGGTCTTGTACTTGGAATAACTGCAATCATTACTAGTATGAAAACTAATAATAATTTATTGGTAATAAATATTATCAATCCAATTTATAAAAGTCGCCTTGGCCAAGCAATTTGGCTTCTAATCGTAACCTTTGTAGCCGCTTTTTTACTAAGTAATCAAATTCTATCCACATTAGATTCTATAATTTTAATTCTCTTGGCAATCCTAATATCAATAATCACCATGAGAGATGCAAAATCTGACTCCAATATTATCGACAACATTGAAACAAACTTCAATTTATCAAAAATATCAACCGCCCAAGCAGTTTCATATTTTTTAGTAGGATTAGCTTTACTAATAGTTTCTGCAAATATTTTAATTAATGGTGCTGTGTCTTTGGCACGTCAATTTAACGTGGATGAAATGATAATCGGTTTAACCCTTATTGCCTTAGGAACCAGTCTGCCCGAGTTAGCTGCATGTATATCTAGTGTACTGAAAGGATATCACGGTATAGCATTAGGAAATATTATTGGCTCGAATATACTTAATCTTTTAACTGTCATGGCTATCCCAGGACTCTTCTCACCAGTAATCTTTGAAAAAACAATCGTATCAAGAGATATTCCAGTTTTAATATTTCTTACAATAGCATTGATTATTTTTATCTACTCAATAAGTTCAAATGATCAAAAAAAACAGGGAATAAATTTCAGTCGCTTATTGGGTTTATGTTTTTTAAGTATTTATGCTTTTTATAATATTCTTATCTTTGTAAATTAACAAAAATACCTATTTATTCACAAAAATAAACCTTACTTATTCCATTAGTTAAAAGAAGAACTGATAATCTTTTGTTGATATATTAAACTTAAGATTCACTTGAAGTAATTAAATTTTCGATTAAAGAAATAATTTATGAAAAATAACTCATTTATTGAAGCAGGAAAAAGAATTATTCAACTCGAGAAAGAGGCTGTCAAATCCTTAGAAGAAAGGATTGACTCGAATTTTCAGCTAGCATGTCAAGAACTTCTTTCCTGCTCTGGCAGAGTTATAGTGACAGGGATGGGTAAATCTGGTCATATTGCAAATAAAATTTCAGCCACACTAACTAGTACAGGTACACCATCTTTTTTTATGCACCCCGCAGAAGCAAGTCATGGTGATCTTGGGATGCTAACCTCTCAAGATTTAGTTTTGGCATTATCTCATTCAGGAAATACCCCAGAAGTAATTACTCTTCTTCCACTTATCAAAAGAATTGGATCAAAACTTATATCCATGACAGGGAATAAAAAATCGACTTTAAGTAAAGCAGCTGATATTAATTTAGATGTCAGCATAACTGCCGAAGCTTGCCCATTAGGAATAGCGCCTACTGCAAGTACAACAGCCAGTCTCGTCATGGGAGATGCACTTGCTTTATCAATATTAGAATCAAGAGGATTTAGCTTAAAGGATTTTGCCTTATCGCACCCTGGAGGGACAATAGGGAAACGTTTGTTTTTAACTGTTGAAGATTTAATGCATAAAGACTATCCAAAAGTACTTCCAAATCTACCTTTAATTGATGTATTAATGGAAATAACTCAAAAAGGTTTGGGAATGACTACTATAATTAACGAGAATGATAAACTACTAGGTATCTTCACTGATGGTGACTTAAGAAGAGCAATCGATAATGGAAGAAATTTGTATAAGACTCTCATTGGTGAAATTATGACACATACTCCTAAAACAATTAAAAAGAGTATCCTTGCTACAGAGGCATTAAAAATTATGCAAGATTCAAAAATATCAGCATTAGTCGTTCTTGATGAAGATAAAAAAGTTTGTGGGGTTGCTCATTTACATGCCTTAATTGAGCAAGGTATAGTTTAAATTTAAATATGGAGAAAAAAAATATTAATAAAGATTTAAAATCACTAATAAAAAATATCAAAATAGTAGCGCTAGATGTTGATGGAATACTAACCGATGGTAAAATTCATTTAAATGACAATTATGAAGAATTGAAATCCTTCAATATTAATGATGGTTTTGGTATTAAACTCCTACAAGATAATGATATAAAAGTAGCTTTAATTACAGGAAGAAAATCAAAAGCATTAATGCATCGCGCTAAAGAATTAAAAATTCGACATATAATTCAAGGTAGAGAAGATAAACTTACTGCTTTAAAAGAATTGCTGTCTGATATAAGATATGAAATTGATGAGGTAGCCTACATGGGTGATGACTTTCCAGACTTGAAGGCAATTTCCGCCTCAAAACTTGGTGCTACAATTCCTACTGCAGACCCTATCATAAAAAAACACGCCAACTGGATATCCTCTAAAAATGGTGGTGAAGGAGCAGTAAGAGAGCTAGCTGACTTAATTTTGCATGGCAAGGGAATTTATTTTGATGCATTAAAAAAATATATTCCGGCTGATACAAAAAAATAGAATGAATTTATTTTTTTTTCAAAAAAAAAATAGAAGTCTAATAGCGTTAGTAATTAGCTCATTAATAATTTTATCTTATATACTTGGTATCAACTTTAATATTTTTTATAAAAAAAAATCACTTACAAAAAATTTGGAAGAAGATTCAATAATTATAAGTAAAAATATTGTAATAAATAAGTTTAATGAAAATGGAATAATGGATCACCAATTAATTGCATCACAAATCACTGATGTAACAAGAAAAAAAAATAAAGCTTTAAAAAGCCAATATCAAACAAATAAATCGAAACTTCAACCAATAGAGCTAGTAAAACCAAAAATAAAGTTTTTCTCAGAAGAAGATGGAATTACAAGTATTAGTGCTAATGTTGCAAATGTTGATGAGCATCAAAAAGATATTTACTTCAATAATGAAGTCTTACTGATCAATAATGCCTCCTCATTAAAAGTTAAAGCAAATAAAATTGAAGTTAATACGCTCTCCAAAAAATTGTATGGCTCTGGAAATTTATCAATTCATACAGCCTCAGTATTAACCAAAGCAAAAAAAATGGAAGCTGACCTAAATCATAAAAGATTATATCTAATAGGTAATACTTCAAGCATCATTGATAGTCAAAACAATACTGATGAAAATTTAGTTATTTATGCTGATAAAATTACCCTCATGAAATCTGACAAAAAAAATAATCAACAATATGATCATTTTATTGCAGAGGGAAATCCTGCTTACTTCTTTCACAATAATAAAAATAATTTTGATAATGTAGAGGCAAGTGCAGAAATTATCGAATTTGAAGCCGACAAAAGAATGTTAAAATTTAAAAAAAATGCACTATTAACTAAGGTTGACTATAAAATGAGTGGTGAAGAGATTTCTTACTATATCAAAGATAAAAGAGTAACATTTAACAATGAAATCTTGATACCAAATAATCGAGTAAAAACAATAATTACAAAAAATCAATAAAGATGAAGCGTCGATAATATGAATCAACTCATAGCCCAAAACTTAGCAAAAAAATATGGCCAAAGACATATCATTAATGATGTTTCTTTACAAATAGGTGAAGGAGAAGTTGTTGGACTTTTAGGTCCTAACGGTGCCGGCAAAACTACATGCTTTTATATGATAGCTGGTCTTATTAATGTAGATGCTGGTAAAATTTTTATAAGTGAAAAAGAAGTTACCAACAGCCCTATACATATAAGAGCTAATCTTGGTTTGAATTACCTACCTCAAGAATCGTCAATTTTTAAAAAACTCAATGTCTATGAAAATATAATGGCTATCCTTGAGACTCAAAAAACGTTATCCAAGAATCAAAGAATGGAGAAATGTGACTTTTTATTAAATGAATTTAAAATTAAGCATATCCGCAATACTATTGGTGCTGCACTCTCAGGCGGTGAAAGAAGAAGGGTTGAAATAGCAAGAAGTCTTGCGATAGACCCAAAATTTATTTTATTAGACGAGCCTTTTGCTGGTGTTGACCCCATTTCTGTGAATGATATTAGATTTATTATCAAACAACTTAAAGAAAAAAATATTGGGATATTAATAACAGATCATAACGTGAGAGAAACTCTAAGTATTTGTGAGCGTGCATATATAATTGGGGAAGGTAGTGTGATAGCTGAGGGAAATACTGAATCTATACTAAAAAATCAAAAAGTAAGAGACACATATCTTGGTCATAATTTTGAAATTTAAAGTTCAAAGAAAATCAACATAAATCATCCTTCAAAATAATAATAATAATATTTTTTGGCATTAGATTTGCTTGTCATATAGAATAGATATACAATTTTAAGAATATAATTTTACTGGCTTTAATATAAATTAAATTCAGAATATGAAACCGACTCTTCAACTTAAAAATACCCAAACTCTTGCAATGACACCTCAGTTGCAACAAGCTATACGCTTATTGCAACTATCCTCCATAGACTTACAACAAGAGATTCAAAATGCGGTTGAAAATAACCCATTGCTTGAAGCTGCGGATGAAGAGGATATCAATCAAAAAGAAAATTTTACTCCGGATTCTAATGAAGAAAATATAAGTCAAGAAAATTTACATGAAAATGATAATCTTGATTTAGATGCCTCATTCAACCCCTCATCTGAGAAATCAGAGGTTAATAATGATTGGCAAGATAACACCTCACACCTATCTCAAGAAGATTTCAGATGGGATGAGATTTATACTAATCAATCCCAGTCAAATATTTCTCAAAATATAGAATACGACGATAGGAGCTTTTTTGAAAATCGCTCTTCAAATAATGAAACATTGAGTGAACACTTAAAGTGGCAATTAAATTTATGCAGATTAAGCGATAAAGACCATCTAATTGGGATAACAATTATAGATGCACTTAATCCAAACGGAATGCTTGAAACAACTTGTGAAGATTTACTTGAAAGTTTTGATTCCGAACTCGAAGTAGATATTGACGAAATAGAAGCAGTGAGACACAGAATTCAACAATTTGACCCTCTAGGTGTGGCAAGCTTAAATCTTACTGATTGTTTAATGATTCAATTAGCTCAATTAGATAAAAATACCCCGTGGCGTGAGGAAGCTGCTCATATTATTGATAAATATTTAAATTTACTTGCTATCAAAGATTACTCTCAGTTAACAAGGAAAATTAAACTTAAGGAAAGTCAACTCAAAGAAGTGATTGATCTTATTGAGGGATTAAACCCAAGGCCGGGCGATGCTTATCAACAAAATACGGCAGATTATGTAATACCGGATGTATATGTAAAAAAAATATCGGGAAAATGGACTGCACAACTTAATGGTGAGATTGAAAAGAAAATACCAAAAATTAACGACCAGTACGCTAGTCTAATTAATCGATCTGACACAAGCGAGCAAAATACTTTTTTAAGAGAATATCATCAAGAAGCAAAGTGGTTTATAAAAAGTATCCATAGTAGGAATGAAACCCTACTCAAAGTTGCAGAAAAAATTATTGCATATCAACATGATTTTTTTGAACATGGTGAAGAGGCTATGAAACCTCTTGTTCTTCATGATATTGCTAAAGATGTTGATATGCATGAATCAACTATATCAAGAGTAACAAATCAAAAATTTATGCACACACCCCTAGGAATCTTTGAGCTAAAATACTTCTTTTCAAGTCACGTATTAACTAATGAGGGTGGTGAGTGCTCTTCAATAGCAATAAGAGCAAAAATAAAAAAATTGATTTCAAATGAAGATGGAAGAAAACCTTTGAGTGATAACAAGATAGCTCTAATTCTTAATAATGAAAAAGGTATTAAAGTCGCCAGAAGAACTATAGCTAAATATAGAGAATCAATGATGATTCCGCCTTCTAATGAAAGAAAAAAACTTTCTTTAAAGTAACTATCAAATTTATAATAAATTTTAAGGATTACTTATGAGAATAAATATTAATAGTCATCATATTGATATAAGCGATAGTGTCAAAACGCATATATTAAGTAAGTTCAAAAAAATCAAAAAGCATTTCAATCAGATTACTCTAATTGAAGTCACGATTATTTCGGAAAGAAATTATATTAAAGCTGAGGCAGCTATTTATTTATCAGGTACCAACCTATTTGCTGATGCCAAAAATAATAATATTTATTGCTCAATTGACGATTTAATAGGAAAGCTTGATCGACAAATTATTAAACATAAAGAAAAATTACAAGGAAAAAATCATCGAGAAAATTTGAAGAAATAGACTGAAAATTAAATTTTAAGAAAATTATTATGGACCTTAATTCATTAATTTGCCCAGAAAGAATATCACTTAATGCAAATTTAAAAAGCAAGAAAAAAATGCTACAACATATCGCAATGCTTTTTTCAAAAGAAAATAATGAGATGGATCAAGATTCAATTTTTGATGCCTTGATCAGTCGAGAGAAACTTGGACCAACATCAGTTGGTAGAGGCATTGCAATTCCTCATTGTCGTATTGATGGATGTACAAAACCATTATGTGCAATTGTGACTCTAGAACATCCAATAGATTATGATGAAAAAGATGCAGATAAAGTAAATTTAATTTTTTCATTGATTGTACCACCAGAATCAAATAACAAACACTTAGAAATTCTTGCATTTTTATCAAAATATTTAATGGAAATAGAGTTTTGTGAATTAATTAGAAAAAGTAAAGAATCAGATTTATTAAATAAACAATTAATACAATATGTAATAAAAAAATGAAACTTGTAGTTATTAGCGGGCGGTCAGGTTCTGGAAAAAGTAGCTCTCTCAATATGTTAGAGGATATAGGTTTTTATTGCATAGATAATTTACCTGCAAGCTTGTTACCTGAACTGGCAAAACAGCAATTGAAAAATAATCCTAAAAATAGAGTGGCAGTGAGTATCGATGCAAGGAATAATCTTGATGAGCTATCAAAATTCAAAGATTTTTTTAAAGAAATACCATCAAATATTGATAGCAGTATAATATTTCTTGATGCAAATAACTCTGTTCTTATAAAAAGATTCTCTGAAACAAGACGAAAACATCCTTTAACATCAAATTACTTATCTCTATCTGAAGCAATTAAGAAGGAAAGTGAGATACTTGAAGATATTGCTGATATGGCAGATTTAAATATTGAAACTAGCAGAATGAATTTACATGATCTAAGGTATCTAATTAGTTTTCGAATAGGGAAAAAGCTTTCAAATGATATGTCCTTACTTTTTCAATCATTTGGTTATAAGAATCATATTCCAATAGATTCAGATATTGTCTTTGATGTAAGATGCTTGAAAAATCCTTTCTGGGAAAGCGAACTTCGATCTTTAGATGGAAGACATAAAAAAATAAAGGAGTTTTTCGATGGAGATAAAGATGTCAATAATATGACTCTAGATATTATAAAATATCTAGAGTCATGGCTGCCTAAATTTAGAGCTGGAAATAGGAGTTATACGACAGTATCGATAGGGTGCACTGGAGGGCAACATAGATCAGTTTATATTACTGAGAAAGTTTTTGATCATTTCAATAAAAGTTTAGATTTGGTACAAATTTACCACAGGGAAATTGAAAAACATATAAAATGATACAAAAAAAAGTTTTTGTCAAAAATAAACTTGGGCTTCATGCTAGAGCTTCAAATAAACTTGTCGAATTAACAACAAAATTTAGTAGTGATATTTTTATTGAATACAATGACAAAAAAGTTGATGCGAAAAGTATTATGTCTGTTTTACTTCTTGCCGCATCTAAGGGATCTGAACTAAATTTAATAACAAATGGTGATGATGAACAAGAAGCATCTAATTTAATAGAGAAATTATTTAATAACTATTTTGAAGAAAACGAATAAATAAAACTATCAGTTTTATTTATACTTACCATACGACAATCTTTAAAAATATTTTTATTGAGCATCGGGCTTATCATAATATATTTATATAACTTAAAAACTAATTACTATGAATATTAACGATAACAAATACAACACCTCATTAAATTATGAGGTAAGTAGATTGCTTCAAACAGGCACATTTCAATCTGCCAGAGAAATGCTAAAAATTCTTGCTCCTGAAGAAGTAGGTCAT
>MDTC01170311.1_pt1 | contig 11466 bp, 22 predicted proteins | sample 811181 | NCBI WGS metagenome assembly MDTC01 (sample SAMN05326644, study PRJNA326480) | marine metagenome | isolation source: seawater | place: Pacific Ocean: North | collected 2011 | reverse complement strand
TTGCTGGGCGACCATCAAGAAAACATGGATGATTTACATGACTCTCGCCGTGTGGCGGGAGAGAAAAATTCCAATTCTAAGTTAAAGGAAGACGAAGTATGGGAGATATTATGCTTATATCACGATGAGGGTTATAGTATGCGTGAGATAAGCGAGGAATACGGTGTCGCTAGAGGCACGATTAGTGATATAGTCTATGGTCGCACATGGGGCGACTTATATGATGAATTTGTAGGTGAAGAAGATGAGTCTTGAAGAGTTATTTTATTTTGTTATTGGATTGATGGTTATCTATATGGTATATTGGCAGATTTTTAATGCTAATGAAGATAGTCATAGAGAAAGAGAGCATAATGGGGTTAGATACTCTAGAGGCTTTATTCCTGAACCACATAAACTACTAGTCAATTACGGAGAAGCCGTAGGAATGATTTACGGAGAGGAAGAATGATGAAGAAAATTGTGGGATGGAATATATTCCTCGAATATGAGGATGAAGAAGGAAACCTGACTATGGTAGCGTGGGATATTAGAAACGGGATAGCCAATCAGATAGACGAAGAATATTCATTTTTGTTAAAAGAGGAAGACGAATGAAGTGGATTATAGAAGTTCAAGGTAAAGACGGTTGGTGGAAACCGTTTTCTTATGCAGATGACGAACAATCTGCTAGAGAGAAGGCAGCAAAAGCGTGCCTTCACGCTAAACTCATTTACATGGTTAGATTTAGGAGGAATCTAGATGATTAGAGATCCTTTAGGTGGATGGGATTGGGATGGCATTCGCCAATTATGCTTTTCTTTAGTAATGCTTTTTGCATTAGTTAGTGCGTTTGCTGCGTTAGATAGCAAATATACATGGTCAGACCCCTGGATGGTTATTGCAGACTTTATTTCTGCTTATCCAGAGTATTTTATCGTGGGGTCGATGTTAGTAGTCCTTAGTATCTGGTGGATAAACCAGTTTGACGGAGGATATTATTAGGAGGAATAATAATGGAAATGAAATATATGATGGATAGAAGTTTGACTAATCTAGAGAAGAAGGTTAATGATTTTCTAAAAGATGGATGGCATCTTGCAGGAGAATTGATCATTGTCGATAGAAAGTATGTCCAACCTATGATTAAGTATGAACATAGCGATCTAGAAGATGGACAAACCAAACTTACTGACTTTGTGGAGTGATTTAGATGAAGCGAAGAGAGCGAAAATATGGAAAGAAAGCACCGAAGTGGACTCTAGGTTTTGCTTCTAAGCGTAAGGCTAGAGCAGTTCGTGCTAAAAGAAAAGAGGCTTGATTATGGCAAAGGATTGTGTTGGTTGCGGTAAAGAAGTTAAGATAACTTCTCCTAGACAATCGCCTCATCTTTGTTATGATTGTTGGTATTTAGAAGTAGAAAAAGAATGGAGTGGGTGCTAATGAAACTACTTTATTTGTCAAAACCTGCCGATAAAGAATACGATTTTGATTCGATTCTAAACTATTGTCAAGTCGCTTTAGAAGATATTGATTGGGGAATTGATGAAGTCTATGCTGATGGATGGACACATGTTCCTAATGGTATTAACGACCTCTTAGCAGATGCCAAGGCATTAGGACACAAAGTAACAGGTATATCCCTTTACTCTATAGAAGAACTGACTCAAGAGCATTTAGATGCTATTCATAAACTAGAATTACCAGTCTATTGTGTCTTAGCACCATACCTAGGTGTTCTTAAGTCGGGCGACTGGCAAGGAGAACTAAAGAAACTAAAGGCTGCAAAGCATTACTACAAGCGAGTTACTTCGCTAAAGATTAGGCACGGTGTAAAGGCATCTAACAAATCTTCTGGTGCTGCACCTTTTGGTTATGATAATGTAGAAGGAAAGTTAGTGCAAAATGAAAACTATCCTGTTCTTCAAGAGATTATTAGACTACATAGTGCATCTATGTCTGTATCGGAAATCGCTAAAAGAGTTAATCTAAATACTGCACAAATCTATGGCATTCTTAGAACATTAGGTGGACGAAAGTAATGGCTAGGTATAGACATCTTAGTGATAGTGAGTTAAAAGAGCCTGAATGGTGGTGTAATCATCATAAGGAATCTATTAAGTGGTTAGTCACAAGAATACACGATTATTTTACAAGAGAGGGTGAAAGTAAAGAGGAAATCGCTAGAATAATTAAAGCGTGTTTGCCTGCTTTTGCTGAAGGTGTAGGAGTAGATTTAGATGAAACTAAAAGGTCATGAGCAGAAGATTGTAAATGACTTCTTTAGAAGTTATGTGGATCCTATGTATAAGAATCCCATGAATACTGTTAGGCTAAACTCGGAACATACAGATGAGCATAGGCGTGCTATCTTTGAGTGCTGTAATGCTCTCCTAGCCGCAGGAGTGCCGTTCTGGACAGAAGTTAGGCTAAAGTGCGGGTGTATTCCCGATATTGTTTGTCCAACCCATGTTAAACCCATGATAGAAGTCCTGTCTTCGGAAACAATGAAGATGTTCACGGACTTGAAATTGGACAAATATCCCGAAGAACTTCACGGGGCGTTTATTTTTGTGGACGCAAAAGAAGTTTTCAAGGAGGAAATGATATGGTAAGTAAGGAACAACCTACATTCAAAGAGCGCAGCAGAAGCAAAGAAAAGACAGAAAGGAAAGCAAAATTCGATTTCGCAGATATTTTGGCGGGAAAGTTGCGAGTTACACTAGCCCTAAGTGCCGAGGATAGAGAACTGATCGGTTCAAAAATTGAAGAAATGTCAGAAAAAGTCGATTACCGTTGGAAAATAACCCAATGGTTGATGGGGCTTGCTATCGCTCTAGGAACAATAGGGCAAGTAGTGTCATGGACACTATGATTAAGCATCAACAGAGTGCTTCTCGACAAGTCCTGCAATTTGCATCATGGAGATTTTCTCCTTGTTTCCTGCAAACTCATAGAACAAATCGTCTTCTCCAGCATGGATAATTTGTGCGCCTTTGGAGGTAGCGGTCTTACCTGCCTTAGTCTTATACTTGACAGTCTGTCCATCTCCGCTTTCACCTTTCAATTCATGCTTGTCAATGTAAGCCCAAATCTTTTTGGTGACTTGTGGTCTTGGCAAAGCCTTGCTTCCAATCATTTCTGCAAGGACGCCAGTTGGCTTAATCTTAATCTTGTTTAGGTGGCTGGTTCTTTTTGCCATGATAACCACTCTTTCTTCCGCTACTTAAAAGATCCCACCGATAGCCGAGGTATCATCGGCAGGTGTTAGGGCAATAATCCTCTCGGATAGAGCCATAGCAATCATTCCCAAGTATACCTTTTGGTCGCTAGTCAATCTTCCAGAAGATGCAGCGTTGGATACTTGACTCTTGACATTTCTAAGATCTTTAAGCGAAGCCCCTGGCATGATTGTGGGTTCACTAGTAAATGCCGTAGCGTTTTGGATAATGTCTTTACCATCTGTTTCACTAATTTGGCGAACCATGTTAAAGAAAGCATCGTTATCCATTTGAGATGAGAAAGAAGGGATTTGGGAATATCCTTCTTCAAATGGGCTACGGTTATCGGAAGTGAACTTTACAGGGTAGGAATACTCGTTAAAACTAGGTGTAGGGTTATAGGAGTAGTTATTGCTAGGGGCACTAGGGGAGTATTCGTAGGGAAGGGTCAAAAATCCTAACGCACCTAATCCACTTTGACTCATTCTATATGTGGAATAAAGTCCTAATCCAAGGATTCCAGCCATTACATATTTCTTTTGTTTCTTATTCATGTTATCACCTTAACCAAATACAGCGAATGCAGCACTTTTATTTCCTCTTGCTGCAGGAGGTTGATATGTTTGGGTCAGTTTCATTAGATAAAACATACCGATGACTCCGACACCAATCATTACAGGGCTAATAACTAGTGCTGCTTTGCTTTCTCGCATAAGTGGCCCTTTAACCATCCAATCTTCGACACCTTTCATGTGAACATTGTCTAGAACATCTGTAGCAGAATCATATTCCCGTTGTGCTGCATCTCTTTCACCTAATGCTGCTCTCCAGCCAGTAGATAACTCGGTGGCAACCGACTTATAGTTGAAGAAATTATAACTAGGCGCATATTCTTGAATCTCTTGTGTAAGCCTACTGACTTTTTCATTATCAATTTCTTCAGATCTTCCTGTAGCAGCCTTATCTAGTTCTGCCTTGATTTCCCTATGGGTATTGGCTAGATGTATTCTATCTTGTCCTAAAGCAGTTAAAATAGATTGCTTTGCTTGAAGTTTCTTCTTCTTAGCAAAGACGACCTCTTCTTCATGTTGTTTCCACTTGCTTACTTTATCATAAAGTTCTGCTGGAGAACCGTAAGGCTTTGTGAACTTACTAGTGTAGAAATCATTTAGTCTATCTTTACTAGTTTCAGCGATGCCCTTTTCAGTTTTCTTAATTGTATTTCCAAGATTACCAAAAGCACTCGTTTTGCGAGCATTGTTTAGATTACTTCTCCTAACATACCCTGCTGCAATAGAGTGAGCGAAGTTGCTCTTAGGCCCGGAAGTTCCAAAGTAAGACATTAGATCACTTTCCCATTCTAATAATCCTATAGCCGCCATAAAGTGCGCCAATGTGAACTAGTGCTTTTCCAGCATTCTTTAGGAAAGCATAACTTTCTGGCTCTTGGAAAAAGCCTTGATTCCAACCTAGGGTAGGATGAGCATATGCCAAAGCCCCAAGAGTAAATGCAGTTTTGTTAGGCAACTGTCTAAATCTTGACCAGATAATGCTGCCAGTCATAAGGGCGATTCCTCCGACCTTAACTGCTACTATTGCTTTAGGGTTATTTGGTCCAGCAATACCAAATAACTTTGAGTTATCGTGTGCGTATAGCGGGTTCCAAAACTTTTCAGTAGTGGATGAATAACTGTAGCCAATGTTTCTAGGATTGCTTCGTGGGCGAGGAGTAAAAGTAGGTTCTGACCCCATAGCGGACGCAGATGCGGCAACATTAGAAGTTACACTACCACCACCTCTAGGACGACTTGTAAAAGAAGTAGTCTCATCTAGCATTGGTGCATCTCCTAGACCATCACTAGGAGGGCTTCGGCTCATCCACCCCGAAAGATCGAATGTTTCATCTTCTTCTTCGTCGTGTTCTGAAACCATGCCAAACATAAGTGCGGGATCCATACTTAAGCCTCCTTAAATTGTCTATAGAGAATTAGCCCTACACCAGAGAATAGAGTTAGACTCTGTAGGACTGGAAGTGGGCGGTCAATGACCTTCTTTATTTGCTTTGCAACAGGTTTAGCACCAGGGAATCCTAGTCCGACATATACCATACCTAGTGCAACCGCTAGTGTTGTATCAAATTGTCCTGTTCCTAAAAATCCTAGAGAAGTGCCATTAACTTGAGCCATATGTGCGCCGATGTGCTTTCTTCCCATCACGGGGTTCGAGAACTCTCTAGGATTAACATATTGCCCTAATTCGTTGCCTGCAAAATAGGTAGGCATAGAGCCATTTGGCACTGAGCCGAAACTTCTCGCAATTACATGTTGCTGATTACGACTCGCTACCATCTTTACACCCCATGTATTACCTTTCTTTAAGCATTCTTGTTACTAATCGTTCCATGCCTGCCTCTTGAATGCAAGATATAATAGCGAGACACCTGTCACTACTCCTGCAATCGCTCCAGTATTCAAAGCATCTTTTGTAAAGTTATAATCTCCAATCATACTACTAAGTTGATTTGCAGGTTGCTCGTCTACTACCGTAGTTAATGTAGAGAAAGTTCCACCACTTTGACTACCATCTCTACTTCGACTATACACTCCCTTTGCGAACTTTAATTCTCTACTAATGTAAAGTGTCTTCCAAGAAGCATTATTTTTGCCAGCATCATAGTATCGGAATAACTGTGTATCTACCGTCTTGTAGTCTCCAGACATGCCAAACTTCTTTGCGTCTGTGAAAGGATATCCATTTCCGTAGTTAATTTGGAAGTTAGGCTTTACCATATTAGAAACACCATATGTATATTCTACTTTCATGTTAGGCATTTCAAAGTAAGAAAGTTCTGCGGGGGCGGTCTTGCCTGTTTGCTTCATAGCATCTATGAATTTACCACGCATTACTTGTGAATCTGTTTGATCGTTAATTGGTGCTTTGAAAACCAACTCTCCTGCGGCTCTAGGCCACTTAGCGGCTTCAAACATTTTCTTTACACGCATTCTACATGTTAGGGTAGAACTCATACCTAGGTTCTCTAGTGAATTACCCGCTAATAGTTTCTCATACCCTAGTGTATATAGATAAGGACTTGATACTGCTGCCTTTAGAAGTTGCATATCGCTATTGATTAATTTCAATTCTTTATCGAAGTTATCCTGTGTCATATTGGAATCAAGTTTGAATCTTTTATTGGAAACTTCTTCTCCTTTGAGCCGTGTGTTCACCAACCGAATCAAAGCGTTAGACTTTGTAACTAAACATAGTCGCTCTAATGCTTGCTCTGTTCCTGCGGGAAGGAGGTAAAACTCCGAGACCGAAATTGGGAAAGCGTTTCGCATTTGGGCTGGCGACCCGCCAAACAAAAGATGTTTTATTGATGATGGAGGATTACCCTCAAGTATGGCTTTCTTTCTTTTATCTAGATCCTCCGACTGGAATCCCAACAATCGCTCTTGGATAAAAGTCCTTTTGCCTTTGTTCGCCCTTTTGGAAGAGTTAAACGCACTATACCAGTTTTGATTCGCAGACAAATCAATATCCGGCCAATCCCAAGTGGTTCTAATGATATTGACAAAGTGCCTATCTCCTTTGTTACCTGTTAAGCCCCATCTTTCAGCACTAGACTTTAGTTTAGAACTAGTTTCGTCAATTGTGATTCCTTTGTTTAGTTTAGGGTTAATGTTAGGCTGCAACTCTAACACAAATGGATACATCTTTCTAACTGCTGCTAAAGCATTAGATGGCTCGTCAGAATATACTCCAGCAACTGTTCCATTATTGAAAGGCGCACCAGTCATAGGATTAACTTCAATCAATCTAACTTCTGTAACTTTTTCAGCAATTCTAGAAGCATGTAGTCTATACTTTGCTACATGCCCCCAATAACCTACAGATGTAGGATTATCTAGAATCGACTTTGTATGATAGACTAAGAATGGTGAAAGTGTATATCCATTAGCATGAACATAATCTTGGATTCTTTGATCAAAACTAAAGTTATATTCTTTTAGTTTATTCAATAGAGGAGTTGCCACACTACGGTTTCCATGATAGTATTTGTTTAGGTCTCTAAATATCGCTTTCTTATTTGGGATACTTCCCCAAGTCTTAGGAGAGTTATTTGCAATCTTTAGACTATTAAACTGTCCAGAGTCAATCATAACACTAACTTGTGCAGGAATAGGTGGGGCTTTCATGGCTATTAGTGAATTAGTGCCTAGTTCAAACAGTTCCTCTTTCTTAGCCTCTAACGCAACTCTGTTCTTGACATACTTATTAGCATAAGTTAGCATGATGATAAACTTATCACCTTTGTATGTAAGAGGGGCCGGCTCTTTGTAAGCAGCCATTTCTTGCCCTAACTGCCTAAGTTGCGTAGTATCTAACTCCAAAGGCTTACCTTCGGGGGAAGTAAAATGTTTCTTAATTATTGCAGTAAAAGGGTCTGGCCCATATCTAGCCAAGAAAAACATTGATTCAGGAACAGACAACCGATCAAACTGATCTTTACATTCCTTAACGGACGCCTCTAAGTCGAAGATTAACTTAGATAAGTCAATCATCCTTGATGTTTCAGGCGTTCTTACAATAGGTGGGTATTGGCTAATTTCCATTCCTGCTGGTGGAATTGACTCAACCATAACTACCTACCCCCTTATTGCTGGGGAGGATAGCCGTTATACATAGGTGCTTGGGTCTGTGCAGGTGGTAGTCCTAGACTACCTCTAATTAGGCTTGAGCCGAAGTTTCCTAGAGCAGAACCAAATCCTGGCCTTTGTGGTGGCATTTGTCCTGGCATCATCTGTTGTTGCATCATTTGTTGTTGATACATTTGCTGTTGTTGCATCTGACCCATCATCTGTTGTTGCTGATGACCGTTCATCATCTGCATGGCTTGGTTATCTGCTTGGTGCATCTTTTGTTGCATATCTTGGATAGGGGCAACCTTAGCGATTTGTGCGTCGATGTTTTCATCTGTAATAGTAGAATAACCAGAAGATGCAGCCTTTTCAGCGTTTAGAGTTGCAGGAATAACACCAGAAGAGAACCATGCGTATAGTTCCTTTCTAATGATTAATCCGATAAGTGCCGAGAGTTCCTTCAAGAAGTGGGGATATTCCAAAAAGAACAAACTGACTTCGTTTGGCTGAACTGCCATAAGGTGATAAAGCAACTGAACTTGATCTTCGTTCTTCAATCCACCAGTAATTTGATCTACTTGTTGCATAGCCATTCCCGTAAGTCCTGATTGATTCGCAGCATTTGCGAACAAAGACATCTGTTCTTGGCTAATTCCACCGCCAACTCCAGGCGGTGTTAGGCTATTATTATCCGAGTTTCCCCATAACGGCATGATTATCCCCACTATACACTTCGTTTTAACGACTTCGCATCTACTGTCGGCTCATTTCCTCCACAACTTTGTGGTATTTAGCCATATCCATTGTCGATGAAAGCGTGTTATCGCTAGGCATTGTAGCCTGTAAAACACGGTTGTCAAAGACTAGCATTGTAATATCATTATCTCCTGTTATAGGATTTCTATAATGAACTACCGGAATGCCATCTTTTCTCGCCTCCATAAACACAGGAGTCCACTTGACAATTAGTGGGTGTTCCTCTTTCTTTGGACTTTTCTTAACTGGAACCAATGCTACACCCTTCTTTGCTAACTTTTGGAAGAAGTTAGGATCTGCTTCTGCCTCCTCTTGCTCTAGCCACTCGTTTAGTTTATGGAAAAGCATCATGTGTTGCGGACAATATGTAGAGTCTAGTTGCTTTCCTTGGCCTGGCACCACTCCTGTCCACACTCTAAAGCGTTGGACTTGCATGGTGTGAGGGTCTCTAAAGTATTGGTTAAACAAGTCTCCATAGTCTTGATTCATACAATTCGTGCCATCGACACAGCATTGGTGCGGTCTAGTATAGGCATACTTCCCTCTGAACCAATATCGACGAGGGGAAAAGAAACTTCTTTTCGTTGGTTTAAGTGCCTTTAACGCTCTTTTGATATTCTGGCGTCTTTGTTTCTTAGGATCAGGATGTGTGCTAAGTTCAAAATCGACTTGCGCTACAACCTCATCATAACTTCCTTGTTGGTATTGCGGCATTTGCTGCATCATGTTTAGTAATCTTTCATCTTGAAAACTCATATCTTCAACCCCTGCAAAACGGCGTTTTCTACATTCCAGCCGTATCTCGCACTAATAGCGTCCATATATACGGGAATATGAACTTCGTGGAGAGCATATAAATCCTCTCTAAACACATCGAAGATTTGGTGTCTAGCGATAAACCCTTTCTTCCACATCTCATATCCTTCGTCATCAAGCCACTCATCTGCTTTGTTTGCGAGTAGTAAAATGCGCTTAGGTGCATACTTTTTCGCCCTAAGTCGCTCTCTAAATGATAATCCCTTTGGAATCATCTTTGAAGATAATGCTCTAACTAGATATCCTAGTGCTGTTTGATTTGCTAGGTTATCTCTATCCATTAAGTGTCTATGATCTATAACTATAACTACAGTTGAAACCTTTCTCTTAATCATATCCCGAAGCCACATAGAATGATACTCCACATGACCTCCTATATCGGAGGAAACGATGGTTCTCTCAAGCCCCTCGGATTTGATGTGTTTCCTAGTAGCATTGGGTAGTTTCTTTACTTTTGATAAGAAGTGGGTCTTTTCGTGGTGGGTTCTGTCTAGCAACCCAAGTTCTCGCACCTCTCCTTTTGTTGTGAATTGCTTATCTAAAGTCGTTTTCCCAGATTCCGTAGCACCATAGACTCCTATTTGGTGCGGTATGAAGTTCTTGCCTCTAGACAAAACCTGCCATATACCGTGAGCGAAAACAATCTCATAGGCCATTTAATCACCCGAATAGCCATCCAATGATACCACTATAGTCGGTGGTCTTAACAATTAGATAGTCTATTCCTGCGGTTGTTATTGCGCTACAAATACTTGCACCAATACCATAACACCACGCTTTGAATTTGAAGTATCTAAACTCCCATGTATTGCCGATGTGTAGCGTCTTTAACATAGATTCTTGCTGGTCATCTTGAATAGTCTTGAATATTGCACCCATACTATCACCCTTGATGTTGCCAGCACTTATCCCCTTTAGTAATTCTTCTACAATTGCCTCCAACCTTAGTCAAGGCACCACAAGTCAATCGCTCGACGGGTCTAGGTCTAGTTTCTCCGCTTCTGCCTTGATGCTCATGGTCTTTACTGGTGGCTCGGATACGGTCAGTTTTGGGCCCAGCGAAATCGGCCCGACGCGAAAACGATCTAGTCCTAGTTGTCTAGCAAGTGCCTCTAAATCGACTTGTTGAGGGCTAACTTGTTGGGCGGTTGCTTGTAGTTGTGCTAACTGCTGTCTAAGCATAGCGACTTCGCTATTATCTAAGTGTCCATCTGCCATAGCAATATCCATAGAGTTAGTATATTGTTGCATTTGGCTTTCTAGTAGCATCTCCATTTGCTTCTTTTGGATGCCAAACTTAACTTGAGCCATTCTATTTCTTTGACGGTTCTTCATGCGCTTTAGTTCTCTGCGATGCTTACTAGAGTCCTCAAACATTGTTCTCCACATAAAGTAAAGGGTTGATTGGAAAGTAAATCCTAGCATACCATAAAACAACGCCGCTTGATAAGCCTCCGAGAATTGGCTAAACTCCCATGTTTCGTAAAGCATGATTGCTAGTCCCAGGAAAATAGACTGAACAGCAAATGTGCTTAGAAGTCTAACTTCTTGTTCCTTTTGGATTTCTCCTAGTTCTTCTCTTGATACACTCTCTTTATTTGTTAGCCCATCATTACCGTAGTAAAGATCGACTAACGGGCTTCTTGGCGGTTCTATTGGCATTAAATCACTTCCTCTTTATTCACTATATAGAGTCGATCTCCTTTGCTATTGCTAAAGATAGCGACTCCTTGTTCATCCTCTACTACTAACATGAAGTTAAGACCCGTCTTTTCGAGGGCTAGCAAGGCTTCTTGCACTATTTGTTCAGTATTGGAATCCATCTTCTCCAATCTCCGCTAGTTTCTTTGCAGTAATGATGTTATCGATTCGCAAAATCATCGCTGCGGTTTCTGCAGCAGATTGAATGGCTTGTGAAACAACCGTGAATGGTTCAATGACTCCTTCATCTACCATGTTGATGACTCCGCCTTCATAGACATTAACTCCTGCATAGTTATCATCTGCTGAATGTGCTTGTCTTAATTCGATAAGTGTGTCTAGTGGATCTA
>MDTC01128044.1_pt1 | contig 11466 bp, 4 predicted proteins | sample 811181 | NCBI WGS metagenome assembly MDTC01 (sample SAMN05326644, study PRJNA326480) | marine metagenome | isolation source: seawater | place: Pacific Ocean: North | collected 2011 | reverse complement strand
ATAATAATTTAGGTGCTGCACAGTGGAGTCTATACTATAAAAATATTTTAGAAATACTTTCTGAAAATAAGCTAAAGGTCACAGACTCAATACCAGAGAAACTACATGCCGAAGCTTTAAAAAAATCTAAGAGACATCTCTTAAAATATTTTGGGAAGGTAGATATACTACTGGGAGATTTGCAGAGGCATACCAGGGGAGAAGTTAATCTGCCTGTCTCAGGTTTAACTGATATGATTGCTCCAACATATGTAGTAAATAGCGACAATGGTAGATTCAAATCAGTTTCTGGAGAGTCTTACATCATGCTAGTAAAGTACTCAAAATCTGATATTGAGATAGAGACCGTCTTACCTTATGGGAACTCAAATAGTAAGACTAGTCCTCATTACACTGACCAGATGGAATTATATATAAACAAGAAAACTAAAGGAATGACATTAGATAGAGATGAAATATATCGAGAGGCGGTAAGGGTCTATAATCCTAATTAATTAATTTTATTTTCTTTTTAAGATTCTGAATTCTTCTGAAGGATTCATTTATTCTCAGTAACGAGATGTTTCCATCTCTCACACCCTCCTCAATTATAGAAATTATTTCATTAGGGTCTACTCTGTCTTTATAAAGCATATTATTTGAAAAAATAAGTACGTCTACGCCCGCATTTATTGCAAGAATAATTGCCTCTTCTAGACCGTAGTTTCTTACTATCGCTCCCATCTGCATATCGTCAGAGAATACTACGCCTTTGTAATCTAGAAATTCTCTAAGGAGCTTATTGATATTTTTTTCAGATAGGGTGGCCGGAACCATACTCTCATCAATCTTACTATTTACAACATGGCTAGTCATAATCCCATGAGCCTTATCTTCTATGATAAGTTTATGGTAGGGAAAAAGTTCCTCTACTATCCAAGTATCAGAGACGTCGGTAAATTCTTTGTGCGTATCTGTCCTAGAGCTTCCGTGTCCAGGAAAATGTTTGAGGACAGTTACTATGTCATTTTCTTCGTGTGCCTTAATAAAATTTCTAGAATGAAAAAAAACTTTTTCACTGTCTCTTCCAAAACTTCTTTCTGCCTTATATATAAAATTAGATGTGTTAATTGCCAGGTCAACCACAGGCGCAAAATTTACATTTATCCCAAGTTCCTTCAGTAGATTACTAGTGAGTTTTGCGTAGTAATATGTTGAATCTAAATTATTTATATCCCCTAGATATTTTGCCGATCTTGTCTGATGGAATCCGTACTTAGGTTTTAATCTATTTACTTTCCCTCCTTCTTCATCTATCGCAATGAAAGAAGGTATTTGAGAATTTCTCTGAATTTCATCAACTAAAATTTTAAGTTGGTTTTTAGACCGTTTCTTAGATATATTTTTTTCAAAGAGAATGACTCCTCCTAGGTGAGAGTTAGAGTAAGCTTCTAACATTGAGTCTGCTTCCATCACTTTCTGGACATCTTGAATCCCAAAAATTAACATCTGAGATATTTTTATTTTTAGTGAGTCGTACTGGTAACTATTTGAGTAGCATGTGTTGCTAAAAATGAATACAAAAAGAAAAATGATATTTAAGGACTTAATTTTTTTCATTTATTTCAATAATTTTTTTTATTAGTTCACTAAAATATTTTCCATTATATGGTCCATACCAGTTCATCGTATGGGTTTCGTATGTGTTAATGTCATCTCTATCGTACCATTTGTCATCAGTCACATAACCTATATAGCCCCCGTTGAAACTATGTATCATCAAATTTAAGCTTTTATTTGAAATTGACTTTTCAATTGGCTTAACTAATTCACCTGAAAAATCACTTGGTGTTCCTACGACTAGTATGTCTCCTAGCCTCAAGTATGACAAATATTTTGGAGTGTCACCTACTAAAAATTTAAATAACCACGGCCTAATAATTAGTTTAGAGTTGATCTTAAAGGATTGTTCCCTTAGCTCTATGTCTATCTTCTGACTATTTAATTTTGTCTCATATTTCACTCCTATAGATCTGTAGCCTTCTATGAGATGCTGAAATAATCCATTAGCTATTTCATTAACTTTTTGCTCACCTTTTTTTGCTTTTGTCCTAGGACTCATGCTCCCTACTGCCCCAGCTCCGTAAACAGCAAAATCTATTTCTCTGGTACTTTCAAGAAGACGTATAACCTTCCCCGGATAGTCTCCGCTAATATTTTTTTGGTTATGACCGTAGCATGTCGCGTGAGCAGAATAGGAAAATATAGTCGCATTTTTTTTGTCGTCTCTATTTATCTTAATTACTCTTAAGAAAGGATCGTATGTCCCTAACGAATCACCAACTAACCTATTAGTTATAAAGTCAGAGGCGTATATTGAAGCGAATCCAACCTTTGACTTGTGAAGATCGTCTATTGCTGTTCTGATAGACTCCTTTGTGCTTTGGTTTATAAAATCTATAACATTCTTATCATATTTTCCTCCAAATAGATTTCCGGCTAAGCCCTCAAGATAACCCCCAATACTAGAATGTGTATGGCTAGCAGTAAAGAAAATATTTTCACTATTTATTCCTAGACCATCGGCAATCTTTTCTTTGTCTAAGTTCGGTGGGACAATGAGAAGATCCATGGAGACATATGCAGATCTATTAATTCCATTATCAAAAACTACAGCCCTTACCCATATAGAGTCTTTGATTCCTTCGTATTTAGCCCCATTTCTAGCTCCGTATCCAGCCATAGGCACAATGAATGGAGGGATTAGACTTTCTTTTGCCCATCCTACCTTGACCGTGTCACCTGAAATGTTATTCTCATAGTTTTTATATCTTTTCTCAATATCTGAAAAGGTTGAATTATAGTAATTAGTTTCGTTAAGAGGAGTCCTGTCAAGAGGCTTAATAGTAATAACCAACAGAAAAATTATCGAAAGTATAGATACTGAATATTTATTAAACATTAAATTTCATATTAAATTTGATAAAACAATATTATAAAATTATGAAAAACATCCTTACAATACTTTCATTAATATTTACTCTGTCTTCATTTATGCCTGTGGTTGAGATAGATAAAAAAAATAAAAAATCAGTTGATTCACTAGTTTTCGAGATTGGAGATTGGAGAAATATAGGTCCATTTAGGGGTGGCAGATCTACTACCTCAACAGGAATTACTGGAGATGACCAAGTGTATTATATGGGCACAACAGGTGGTGGTGTTTGGAAGACCGAAGATGCAGGCCTAAGCTGGAGAAATATTTCGGATGGATATTTCAAGACTGGTTCTGTTGGTGCAGTTTCTGTATCAGAGAGCGATAATAATATTGTGGTAGTTGGGATGGGTGAGTCACCTGTAAGAGGTGTTATGACATCATCAGGTGATGGAGTCTACAAGTCTACTGACGCAGGAGAGACTTGGGATCATATTGGCCTAGAAGGCACAAAGCATATTTCACAAGTAAGAATACACCCTAGCAACCCTGAAATTATATACGTATCTGCACAAGGTAGTCCCTACGCAGATACAGATGAGAGGGGAGTCTACAGGACAAAGGATGGAGGAAAGAATTGGGAGAGGGTTCTTTTTGTTGATTCAAGCTCCGGTGCCAATGATTTAGCGATTGACTTCACTAACCCTAGGGTTCTGTACGCATCTTTCTGGGATCACCAGAGGTTACCTTGGTACGTGAGAAGTGGTGGTAAGGGTAGTGGGATATGGAAGTCAGTAGACGGGGGAGATACATGGAATAAATTAACAAAAGGTCTACCAAGTGTAGTCATGGGAAAGATTGGTGTTACCGTCTCCAGAGCTAACCCTAAACTTGTCTACGCTATAATAGAGTCAGATGAAGGTGGGCTATACAGGTCTGATGATGGTGGAAACTCTTGGAGACTCATAAATGATGAGAGAGTTTTGAGGACAAGGTCCTGGTATTATATGCACATATACGCTGATCCTTCCGATGAAAATATTGTTTATGTATTGAATGCTCCAATGATGAAGTCTATAGACGGAGGAAAAACTTTTTCTAATATTCAAGTTCCTCACGGAGATAACCACTACCTATGGATTAATCCTAACAATTCCGAGGTGATGATAAACTCGAATGATGGAGGAGCAAACATCTCCTTTAATTCTGGTAGGTCATGGTCTACTCAAAAGAACCAGCCTACTGCCCAATTTTATAGGGTTAATGTTGACAATAGATTCCCTTACTGGGTTTATGGTGGTCAACAGGACAACTCCTCTGTGGCGATAAAGAGTAGCACCTTCAGTAACGGAATTAGCTGGAAGGATTGGATAGCTGGAGTAGGAGGTTGCGAGACAGCTTATGTGGCTTTTGATCCGGATAACCCCATACTTATGTATGCTGGTTGTTACCAGGGTATTATTAACGAGTATAATCTTGAGTTGGATAACACAAAAGATATTATGGCCTATCCTTCAATGGGTCTTGGTGAGCCATCCGATGAGCAGAAGTACAGATTTAATTGGAATGCTCCGATTTTAGTTTCTATGCATGATCCTAATGTAATTTTTCATGCTGCAAATAAATTATTGAAGACAAGTGATAGGGGAATAAGTTGGGAGGAGATCAGCCCAGACCTCACAAGAAATAAGAAAGAAAATCTTGGGCCAGGTGGTGGGCCGATAACTAATGAAGGAGCTGGTGGCGAAGTATATCATACTATATACTATGTTGCGGAATCTCCTCATAGCAAAGATATTATTTATGCAGGAGCAGATGATGGGCTTCTTCATATTACTACCGACGGAGGAAAATCATGGACAAATATTTCTCCAGATATGCAGGAGGGTATGATAAATGCTATAGAGGTTTCACCCCATAATCCCGCGACAGTTTATATAGCATTTAATAGGTATAAGTTTGATGACTTCAGGCCTTATGTTTTAAAGTCAACAGACTACGGTAAGTCATGGGAGGTATACAGTGAAGGAATTGAGAAAAATAGTTTTGTCAGGGTGGTAAGAGAAGACAATGAGGTAGAGGGGCTTCTATATGCTGGAACAGAGAGAGGAGTTTACATGTCTAGTGACGGCGGAGAGACTTGGGTAAAATGGCAAAGAAATCTGCCGGTAGTTCCTATAACAGATCTGAAAGTTCATAAAAAAGATCTTGTTATTGCAACACAAGGTAGAGGTTTCTGGATATACGATGACCTCACCCCAATACATGAATTCCTTGCTCTAGAGGAGAAAGGTGATGTTCATATGTTCGATGTAGAAGATAACCATAAAGTTTTATATTCTGCTATGAGAAGACAAGGTCCTCTTGGTAAAAACCCGTACTATGGAACAGAAATAAAATATTTTATAAGAGATTTTGAAGAGGAAGATTCACTAGAACTTAAAGTAGAAATTTCTGATGTAAATGGCGAAGTTATTAGGACTTTCTCAAGTGAGGAAACATATAAGAGTAAGAGGATTAATTTAAAAGAAGGATACTCTTCAATAAAATGGGGTGGAGATGTAGATGGCTTCATTCCCCCTAAAGGTGTGATGACACCAAGAGGTTCAGACGGGTACATGGGATCATTCAGAGTAAATCCAGGTAAATATTCTGTGAAGTTCACTTTCGGATCATATGAGAAGTCTAGTGATTTTAATATCCTTGCTGACCCAAGGCAGTCAACTTCCATTAGTGAATTTGAAAGAAAAGAAAAACTCTTAAAAGGAATTCATGGGGACATCGCAGATATCTATGAGAGCCTAATTAAGATGCAAGATGCAAGAAGCCAACTATCTGATTTAACTAGTAGAGTAGATTCGGAAAAGTACTCTGATATAAATGATTTAGTAGGGGAGACGATAGATCTAATTAATAAGACAGAGTTAATGTTAATATCACCGAAACAAAAAACTTTTCAGGATGTTATTAATTTTAGAAACCAACTGGATGCCCAAATGTTTGATCTGTTAAATACTATTGACGGAAACATACCTCCAGTAACAAAAGGAGAAATCTCTAGGTATGATGACTTAAATTCAAAGTGGCTAGAAATTAAAAAAGGTTTTGATAAGGTGCTAGATAATATTAGTCAAATTAATAATTTGATTATAGAAAATTCAGTTCCTTTTATATCAAAAGGTGAGTAGTTAAATGACTAGGATTCTTATATATATTCTTCTTATAATAACACCCTCTTTGTCTTACTCCCAGAGCGTGAAGAAAGCGTATAAGTTATATGAGAAGGGTGACATAGCTAAGTTCAGTGAATCTCTTGAGAAGATGGATGAGAAGTCGATTGAGAGTACAGGTAAGTTTTATTTATATTCTTTACTCTACCTTATAAATAATAAAAATAGAGATGATGTGGACTCATCTTATTTTTTCATAAAGAAATCAAAAGAAATATACCCTGACGCTACGGCTAAGGAGATGGAGATACTTCAAGAGTTAAACATCACAATAGAATCTATAGATTCAGTTATCGCTCTCATAGATTCCTTGGAATACAACTTTGTATTGGAACAGAATACTATCAAGGAATATATTGGGTACATGAACGAACACAGCTCCTCTAAATTTTATGTCTCTGCAAAGGCGAATTGGCATAGTTTAGAATTTGATAATTCGTCTCTAATTAATACTTGGATGTCCTACAAGAAGTTTATGGATTCATTTCCTAACTCCAAAGAGTATGATGCCGCAAAGTCTAGGTACGAAGAATTGATATTTCTTGATAAGACAGCTGATATGCGACTTTCTTCTTACGAAATATTTTTAGAAAATAACCCATCTACTCCGTACAGAGATTCAGTAGAATACATAATACTTAAGTACTATAGTATCTTAAATGCTCCTGATAATTATAAGAAATTTATTAAAAAATATTCAGAGAGTATACACTTAAGGTTAGCGGTAAATTTATTATATCACTCAGCTGAAAGAGATTTCTCTAATATTGAGAAACTTGAACTAGTTGACAATGTGATTGATTCTATTGAAGATATTTCTTTAGTAGACAAGCAAAAAATTATTGGAGTTTATGAAGATAAAAAAGTATCATTTTCTGATGCTGGTGGTAAATTTATTTTAAATGGGTTGGTAGAAGATTTTAGTGATGAAGTTTTCTGTTCTTTTTCTGAGTCAGATTTTTTTATTGTAGAATCTGATTTACAAACTAAGATTTTAAATAGAAATCTAGATGCCTTTTATCTTCGGGAGGATGTTAATTATATTGAAGATATTGGAATGGGTCTAATTAAGATATCTCATCAGGATGGGTTAGACGTTATTCACAAATCAGGTTTTAAAATTCTCTCGGGAGTTTATGAAAATGTGTACCTGGTAGATAATAAATTTTTATTAGTAGAAGCTGACCAAAAATATTCTCTTTTTTCTTTTCTAGGTGACCTAATATTTGATTATAAATTCACAGATGTATATCAAGAAGGCTCATTTATAATTTTTGAGAATTCCGCCAATAAGTTATATGTTGTAACTGCTGCTAAAATTGAAGAAAAAATACTAGGTCTTGATAAAGTGGTGAGCTTCCCGTTTGATGATTATGAATATTTTGATAATGACCATATCTTACTCTTCTCCGAGAACTCTGAGCAGTTGCTTGATTCTGAAATGCAAAATATTATATCTGCAGATGACCAGATAATTGAAAGTTATAATTTTGGGTGGACATCTACCACTGACTTTGGGATAAGAGTTATAAGTGATATTCTAAGTTTTCCATTCTCTAGCTTGTTTGAATCAGTCACGAACTCTTCTTCATATTTTATTGGTAAAAGAAATGATTTATGGAATGCTATAAGCCTATCTGACGGTGGTGTCGTTATCGAAAATGCAGATAGTATATATGTTGTATCAGATTCTTCTCTTTGGTATAGACAGGAGAATAAAGAAGCTCTTCTTTTTTCTAACTCTCATGAGGTGATTTTAGAGGGAGACTATTCGTTTAAAGTCTTATCTCCAAGGTACGGATCAAAGAGTTACATTAAAATATTTTCTAGTAAAGGAGACTACATACTTAACCCATCTGGGAATAAGCTCCCGGCTGCAGAGTACTACTATACTGTACAGAGTGGAAACACATTTAGTTTCCTATCAAAAAAGTTTAATATATCTCAGCCTGAGATACTCAGATTAAATAATAAAAAAAATAAGAAATTATATATCGGTGAAAAAATTAAGGTAAGAGGCTATGTCCCAAGTGACGTGATATCTGACTCTCTATTTCTTATTGAGTATAAAGGCAAGAAGGGAATTGCAGATATAGAGGGTAAAATAATTATTGAGCCAGAATATGATGGGATAACTAACCAGTCTGCAAATGATATTATCCTTATCCAAGACCAGTTGTTTGGTAATTTTAATATTAGAACAAAAAAAATAATTAAACCAGAGTATAAAACAATTTTAAAGCCAGTAGGTTTTAAATACTACGCTGCCTTAAATGAAAAATTTAGTTTAATTTCTGGAGATGGACAAGTTATATTGCCTGAAGAGTATGACAGAATTAGTGACTGGAATGATTCAACAGTTATTGTCAATTATGGTGGAGTAAATGGCATACTTGATCTAGAGAGCAAGGAAGTTATTTATAAATTTAATAGTTATGATTTTATAGGAGATGATAAGGATGGAATAATTAAAGTTAATGGTGAAGATGGATTTGGAATTTATTCAAAATTTTATGGAGAGGTGCTTGAGCCAGTGTACAACACAATTCAAAAACTTGAACTGGACAACAAAAATTATTTCCTTGCCAAAAGACAGATCCCGGAAGCTAAGCTTCTTATTAATTTATTGGTTGATTTTCGTGGTGATATTGTAATAAATCAGGCATTGGATTTAAATGATATTTCACTAATAAATTGTGATTTATAGTATTTAAGATATTTATTATCTCTCAAGTCAATTTTTCAAAATCCCAATTTTTTTCTTAGATTGTATTTTGCAACTTATACTATACCATGAAATATTTTCTAACCTTAATTATTTTTTCTTTCTCATTATCAACATATAGCCAGTCACCTCAAGGCTTCAATTACCAGGCAATTGTAAGAGATGCCGCAGGTAATGTCAGAGCTAACCAAGGGGTACAGTTTACTTTCGAGATACAAGACGTTACTGGGAATGCAGTATATACAGAATCTCATACTATAGTCACAAATAAGTATGGTCTAGCTGATGGTATAGTAATAGGAAAGGGGTCAACTATAAATAATTTTACTGCCATAGATTGGGGTAACGGAACTTTTTATGTTAATGTTAAAGTTGATGGAGTGGACATGGGCACGTCACAGCTTATGAGTGTTCCTTATGCAATTTATGCACTTAAAGCAGGTTCTGGTGGAGGTGGAGGCGGAGCTGATGGAGTTGGTATCCAGTCCACTCTAGATAATGGAGACGGAACATTTACTCTAAAATATACTGACGGGACAAGTTTTACGACCATTAACCTTACTGGACCAGGTGGCAAGACAATACTTAGTGGAGTATTTGATCCTATATTCTCCGATGGAGTTGATGGAGATTTTTATATAAACACATCATCAAATGAGATTTTTGGTCCCAAGAAGACAGGTTCAACTCCTTCTGGTTGGTCTACTGGTGTGTCAATAGTTGGTGAGAAAGGTGAGAAGGGAGAAAAGGGGGATTCTGGTGCTAAAGGAGAAAAGGGGGATTCTGGTGACGATGGTGATGATGGTGACGACGGTTCAGGAGGTTTCTTAAGTGGTGTCTCAGACCCTGCCTTATCTGATGGTGTAGATGGAGATTTTTATATCAATACCTCTACAAATAAAATATTTGGACCTAAGAAAACAGGATCAACCCCTTCGGGATGGTCTTTGGGAGTATCCTTAGTAGGAGCCATAGGAGCCACTGGGGAGAAAGGAGATCAGGGAGATACTGGAGAGAAAGGAGAAATAGGTATTTCGGGACCTAAAGGAGATAAAGGAGACAAGGGAGATGATGGTTCAGGAGGTTTTTTAAGTGGTTTTTCAGATCCTATATTCTCCGATGGAGTTGATGGAGACTTTTTTATAAATAAAGTATCGAGTATGATATTTGGCCCTAAGTCAAGTGGTAACTGGCCTTCAGGAGTCTCTCTAATTGGCGCTACTGGTGCAAAGGGAGAGACTGGTGCAAAGGGAGAGACTGGTATGACTGGTGCAAAAGGAGAGACTGGTGCGACTGGTGAAAAAGGAGATCAGGGAGATGATGGATCAGGAGGTTTTTTAAGCGGTAATTCGACACCAACTTCCTCTGATGGAGTTGATGGAGATTTTTATATTAATACCTCTAACAACACAATATTTGGACCTAAGAAAACAGGAGCAACTCCTTCTGGATGGCCGAGTGGAATATCTTTAATTGGACCAACCGGTGCCGCTGGAAAAGATGCGGAAATTAGTGGAGGTACTGGAGTTTCTGTGTCAAGTAATTCTGTTTCAATAGGTCAGCCTATTGGCACTTCTGATGATGTGACATTTAACTCTGTCACTTCAAGCCTTACCGGAAATGTAACTGGAAATGTAACTGGGAACGTAACTGGGAACGTAACTGGAAATGTTACCGGGGATCTTACAGGTAATCTCACAGGAGATGTCACAGGAGACATTACAGGTAATGTTACTGGGGATCTAACTGGTAATGTGACAGGTAATCTTACTGGAGACGTAACAGGGTCAGTCACTGGATCTATTTTATTTCCTGCCCAAAATAATATTACTACTATGAAAGGATTAACGTCAATAGGAAAATCTGGAACCAATACTACTGTGAATGGCCCAGTTGTAGCTTCGGAAGGTGTAACTGGAAATCTAACTGGAAATGTGATAGGTAATCTTACTGGAGACGTGACTGGAAATGTTTCTGGAAGTGCTGCATCAATTGCAGGAGTTACTTCAACAAATGCGGAGTTAAACATTCTTGATGGATCTGAAACAACACAAGCTACAGTTACCTTACAGGGTGCAGATGGTATTGTGATATCCGACGGAGATGTGATGAAGCAGGCTCTAGTATCTGATATTGCGACATATGTTTCTTCAACCTCTAATGTCACCTTAGCAAACACAAACTATTTATCTATATCAGGACAAGAAATTACTGGGGGAACTGTCCCCGTTGCGAGTGGTGGTACGGGTTCAACAACTGCTCCTATGGTTGGAGTTATTACAGCTGCAAATGCTGCTGCATCTAGAACAGCTCTTGGGGTTGACGCTGCAGGAACTGATAACTCAACTTCTGTCACCTTAGCAAATACAAACTATTTAGCTATATCAGGACAAGAAATTACAGGAGGTACTGTCCCTATTACAAGTGGAGGTACTGGTGCAACTTCAGCATCTGCTGCAAGAACTGCACTTGGTGTTGACGCTTCAGGAACTGATAACTCAACTGCTGTCACGTTAGCAAACACAAACTATTTAAGTATCTCAGGACAAGAAATTACAGGAGGAACTGTCCCTGTCGCAAGTGGAGGTACTGGTTCT
>MDTC01096452.1_pt1 | contig 11466 bp, 4 predicted proteins | sample 811181 | NCBI WGS metagenome assembly MDTC01 (sample SAMN05326644, study PRJNA326480) | marine metagenome | isolation source: seawater | place: Pacific Ocean: North | collected 2011 | reverse complement strand
TTTAAACATAACAGATCTAGTAGAAGGCATGTTGAAATAATCAACACCTTGACCATTTCCAACACCTGTTAAAGATGTTTCGGGATCTACTCCATTATACTCTGTAGAATACCATAAGTTTCTTCCTATCAAACTTATGTTTCCGCTATCAATAAAATCAATACCTATTTTAGACATTGGTATATCATAACCGAGACTAACTTCACGAAGTCTTAACCATCCTCCATCTTGAACGAATTGCTCCCAAACAGAACCAAAACCTCCAACTGAAGATTGATAATAATATTGATCTCTTACAACAGGAATGTCATTTGGTGAACCGTCAGATTTAACACCTACAATGGGAGTAGGAGCTTCATTCCTTGTATCAGCAGTAAGCTGTGATCTTCCAAAGAAAGAAAGAGCCCAAGCAACACCATTAAGCAAGTCACCACCTTGTCTCCAATCTAATAAAAACCCTACATTAACTGGTCCGACTTTCATGTTGTTGTTCCAACCAAGTACAAAGTCTGGATTTGGATTTCCAATTCCTCTTTGAACCGGATCTACTGCTTGGAAACCATACTCATTAGAGGATGGGTTATCGTTTATAACGACATCTCCTTCAGGAACAGTAAGTCCATCATCATTAGGTCCTCCAGAACCTGTTCTTAGATATGTACCACCCAGTACCTGACCATATTGACTTCCAGCAAGAAGATAAGATCCTGCACCTGAAAATCCAGCTAAGAAAAGTTTATCTAATCCCGGAGCAAGCTCCTCGACAATATTTTCACTACTTGTGAAGTTTATTTGGGAATTCCATGTGAAATTCTCTGATTGAGCGATACCAAGATTTAATGTTGCTTCAATACCTTTACCAGTCATTCTTCCTGAGTTCAACCAAACATTGTTATATCCTGTTGATGCAGGTAAAGAAGCATTAAGAATAGCATCAGACATTTTTCTTTGATAATAGGCAACATCTAAGCCAACTCTATTATTAAAGAATCTTAAATCTATACCAAACTCTAATTCTTCAGTCAACTCAGATTTCAATTCACTATTTCCTAGAATACTATCAATCTCAAATCCTGTGACTCCTTGTATAGGGAAGTTTATTGCATCACCCCAGCCATCTCCTACGGATGTTACTCCATAACCTGATGTGGTTAAGTATGCAAAAGGTGGTGGTCCACCTACTTGAGCCCAAGAAGCTCTAATTTTAGCGAAACTTAAAACATCATTTTTAGGTAATAATTCACTTAATAGAAATGATAATGATGTTGCAGGATATAAAAATGAATAATCAGCTGCGCTAAATTGTGTTCCGGGCACACCCAATCTAGAATCATAATCTTGTCGTGCAGATAAGGTTAAATAAAATGTACTATTGTAATCTAATTCAACTTGTCCTACTAATCCCATTTGAGTATTTTGAAATAAGCCTTCACCACCTGAAATATTGGAAGCATTAGCAAGATTTACAAAGCCTTGAAAGGCAAGATCGGATCCAAAAGTAGATAATGAAGTACCTTGGTATGAAAAAGCGTTTCCACTTAAAAGATAATTAAAATTTAAATTTTCAGCAATTTCATCTCCCCCTGTAATATTTATGATGGCATCATAAAGGTAAGTAGTATATTGATTAAGTTGTGCAGCTCCTGTAGAACGGGTACGTGAACCTTTTTCAAAATTTTGTTTACGGATATCACTTGTAAAGTCAGCACCTATAATTAATGAAGCATTAAACCAATTATTCATATTATAATCTGCTTTAAAACTTCCAAATATACGGTTAGTAGTTTCATTTCCTAAAGCATTATTAACAATCCAGTATGGATTATCATAGCCTCCACCACCTCTATAGTTTCTTTGTTTACCATTAGCAAATATGTATGAGGAAGGATTATCAACAGCATTTTCAGGACTGAATCCATTTGCATTATCAAATGAAATCGGAGTTCTATAAAGACCTAAAAGTAATCCAGAGGTATTAGAACCTTGCTGAATTCTTTGATAATCAGAACGAGTGAAATTAAAGGTAGTTTGTAAGCTGAGTTTATCACTAGCTTTTAATGTACCTGCTAAACGAAATGTTTTTCTTCCGTACTCTTCGTTGGGAACAATACCTTCATTAGTTAAGTATGAAGTAGAAAAGAAATATGTTGCTTTTTCAGTACCACCAGATAGGCTTAAATTATTTAAAGATTGTATTGCATCTCTAAAAAACCCTCTGTAGTTATCCTGATAGTTATTAGCAGGCATGCCGTTTCCTGTTCCCTTTGTTACTAAGAATCCATTTTTATCCCAAATGAAGTTTCCATCACCGTCAAAATCACTAGCTGAAGGGGCTTCAGGGTGATTTCGGTCAGTTGAGTATTCAAGATCTGTAATTCTTGGTCCATATGAACTAGATTCTCCAGTTCCTGGGGATCTCCAGTAAGGAGTTCTATCAGACCTGCTTCTATTTCTACCTTGTGCAAATTCATTTTGCATATCAAAAGTCGTTGACATCCAATCTACACCTGTTGAATGAGTGTAAGAAACTTTCATATCTCCTTCAGATCCTTTTTTTGTTTGAATAACAATAACCCCAGGTGCACCAGCTGTACCATAAAGCGCAGTTGCAGCAGCACCCTTAAGAATATTAATAGTTTCAATGTCGTCATTGTTTAAGTCCATTAAACGGTTAGAGGTTGCAGTTCCCGCAGTACTTCCCTGTGCGTTTATAGTTTCGTTGTTTGTAATAATACCATCAATTACAATAAGTGGTTGATTGTTTCCAATCATTGATGTTACACCTCGAATTAAGATTCTCGAACCAGCACCAGCTGAACCAGCAGATCTAGTAACTTGAATACCAGCTGCTTTACCAACTAAAGCATCTAATGCACTATTTGATCCAGAGTTTACAATGTCATCACTGTCAACTGTTTGAATCGAATATCCAAGAGCTTTTGATTCTCTTTTAATACCCAATGATGTAACTACTACTTCATCTAACTCATTTCCTAGAGCCAATGAAACAGAATAATTGTCAGCTTCTCCAACAGTAATATTAGTATCACTGTAACCAACAAAACTTACAACAAGCACCTCGCCCGTTGAAGCTTCGATAGAAAAGTTACCATCAAAGTCTGTTGTAACACCTCTGTTAGTATTTTGAACTATAACAGTTGCTCCAGGAAGAGGAATTCCAGCATCGTCTGAGACAGTTCCAGAAATCGCTCTCTGCTGTGCAAAAGTTAAGGTTGAGACAATAGCTAACAAAAATGATAATAAAATTTTGATTCTCATTATGTTAATTTTATTTTGGTTAATAATTATTGATGACAAATCTTAAAATTTTGCCAATTTAGCGTAAAAATAACATTTTTTTAACAATTCATACCTTATAAAATTTATATTACAAAATATTGTGTTATTTTCAATAAAACCTTGATTTGACAAGTAAATTCTGAATTATTATGCTCTTAGGTATTAAATTTATATTTATCATAAGGATTTAATAAATAAAAAAGTTGCTATTTGATAAAATCAATAATCAAATATTGTATTATTTTCCAATTGCATTATTAAACTAAAAAATCAATTTTAAGTGAGTATGAAACAGTATTTAATTTTAATTTTTTGTTGCATATTTAGCCTGCAGCAAATTGATTTAAAAGCACAACGAAAAAAAAATAAAAAACAATATGAGATTTCATTTTCTGACTCATTGTACAATTCAATTCAATGGCGTTTAGTCGGTCCATTTAGAGGTGGTCGAGCAGGAACAGTTGCTGGTATTGCAAATGATCCTAATGTATATTATATGGGAACAGCAGGAGGCGGTGCCTGGAAGACTGAAGACTCAGGAAATACCTGGTATTCTATATCAGACGGATATTTTGGTGGGTCTATTGGAGCGGTAGCAGTTTCAGAATCTGATCCTAATATAATTTACATAGGAGAAGGAGAACAAACCTTGCGAGGAAACGTTTCATCAGGAAATGGTTTATGGAAGAGTTTAGATGCTGGCAAAAGTTGGAATTTTATTGGCTTAGAAGGCACTGAACACATATCAAGAATACGAATCCATCCTAAAAATCCGAATATAGTTTACGTTGCTGCTGTAGGAAATTTATGGAAGCCTAATGAGAATCGTGGTGTTTTTAGGTCGACTAATGGAGGGGAAACATGGGATAAGATTCTTTATGAAAGTGATAAGGCAGGTGCCGGAGATTTAATAATCGATCCGAATAATTCAAGGATAATTTATGCATCTACCTGGGAAATGAAGAGAAATGGTTTCAGGATGGATAGCGGGGGTAATGATAGTAAACTTTTCAAAAGTTTTGATGGAGGAAATTCATGGATTAACATCACAAGTAATTCAGGTCTTCCAGCCGGTCCTTGGGGAATTGTTGGAATCGCAGTTTCCCCTGTTGACTCAAATCGTATTTGGACAATAATAGAGGCTGCTAATGGAGGAGTTTTTCGTTCTGATGACGCAGGTCTAACATGGGAAAAAGTTAACGAAAACAGAGCCCTAAGGCAAAGGGCATGGTATTACAGTAGAATATATGCTGATTCACAAAACAAGGATAAAGTATATGTAATGAATGTTAGCTACGGAGTATCAACTGATGGCGGAAAATCATTTACTCTCAAAAATGCTCCTCATGGAGATCACCATGACTTGTGGATAGATCCTAATAACAATGATCGTATGATAATTGCTGATGATGGTGGAGCCCAAATTTCAAATGATGCTGGCAACAATTGGACCACCTATTACAACCAACCAACCGCACAATTCTATAGAGTAACTACAGATAATCATTTTCCATATAGAATTTATGGTGCTCAACAAGACAACACAACTGTAAGAATATCTCATCGAAGTTCAGGATCTAGCATTAGTGAAAGGGATTGGGAAACTACAGCCGGTGGAGAAAGCGCTCATTTAGCTCCAGACCCAACAAATAATAATATCGTTTACGGAGGTACTTACAAAGGATATATGATGCGGAAAGATCACCAAACAAACCAAACGCGTTCTGTTAATATTTGGCCCGATAATCCTGCTGGTTCAGGTGCAGAAGTAATGAAATATAGATTTAATTGGAATTTCCCAGTAAAGTTTAGTATCCACGACTCTAATAAACTTTATGCAGGATCTAACTTTTTACATTTAACTACTAACGAAGGTCAATCATGGAAAACAATATCTCCAGATCTAACAAGAGGGATCCCTGAAACAATAAAATCATCTGGTGGACCAATTACACAAGACAATACAGGGGCAGAGTTTTATTCAAATATATTCGCTATTAATGAATCTCCTGTTGAAGAGGGAGTCATTTGGGTTGGAAGTGACGATGGCTTAATTCATGTAAGTAAAAATAACGGAGAAACATGGGAAAATGTTACCCCCCCAACATCTATTTGTCCCAAATTAAATATGATAAATAGCATAGACACTAGTCCTTTTAAAAAAGGAACTGCTTATGTGGCTGCTACATCGTATAAATTTGGTGACTATAGACCATACCTCTACAAAACAGAAAATTATGGAGAAACTTGGTCGTTAATAACTAAAGGAATTCCTAAAAATTATTATACTAGAGTAATTCGCTCAGATAAAACTCGCGAGGGGCTTCTTTATGCTGGAACTGAATGGGGAATATTCATATCATTTGATAATGGAAATAGCTGGAAATCTTTCCAATTGAATTTACCTATAAGTTCAATTAGAGATTTGCATGTAAAAGACAATCATTTAATTGCAGCTACACATGGAAGAAGTTTTTGGATGATTGACGATTTAACTCCTTTACATCAATTAAATAATAGCTTAGGTCTTCAAGATTTTCATCTCTTCAAACCAAACAGTGCATATCGTTTGAGTCAATCAAACGAGAGTAAGAATACAAACTATAAATTAGTTGGCAAGAATCATCCAAATGGAGCTATTCTAAACTTTTATATAAAGAAATTAAAAGAAGGTGATAAGATTAGTTTAGAAATAAAAGAACAAAATGGAAAGCTAATACAACGGTACTCAAATAACGCAACCACAAATAGTCTTAATCCCCAGGCAGATTTACCTTTAAATATCAAATCTGGTTCAAACAGACTAATTTGGAATATAAGATATCCTGGGTTTAAAGAATTTGATGGTATGGTATTTTATTCTTCACCAAATATTGGTCCCAAAGCAGTCCCTGGAGAATATACAGTAAGTCTTAATTACAATGGCCGTAGTAAAGATCAAACTCTTCAAATAATTAAAGATCCTAGGCTTACAAATACCGATCAAGATTATAAAAATCAATTTGATTTTTTAATAAATGTCAGGGATCAAGTAAGCATAGCAAACTCTACGATTATAAAAATTCATGAGGTGCAAAAAGATTTGGATTACTTAAAAGATAAAAGTGAAATAACTGATGAGATAATGGATTACATAAATCGATTTGAAAAAGAACTAGATGTAATTGAGAATAAAATTCACATGACAAAAAACCGAAGCCGTCAAGACCCACTAAATTATGGCATTCGAATTAATAACAGAATTGCTTTCTTATTAGCTGATTCTCAGCGTGGTGATTATCCCCCAACAAATCAAGCAGTTGAATTTTTTGCTGAGATAACAGAAGAGTTAAATCAACAAATTCAAGCTTTGAATAATTTAACAGAAGTCAACCTTTCTAAGCTTAATAAAATGATTTCAAATAATAAAATTGAAATATTTTCGATAAGAAATCCTTAGTTTATAGTAGGTTAAATTTTAATCTAAAAATTGAAAATAGTTCAATATTATAATAGAATTTTAAAAAAATGATTTTTATTAAATTTTAGGGAATATTTGTATGTCCTTATGAGATTTATTAGAAAATTTCAATAAATGATTGATAAATACCGTTTTTTGGATTTAGACAAAACAACAGAACCAGTTATGTACTCATTTGTCTGGAAATCAATGTCTAAAGGGAACAAAGTCAATGATGAATTATTCAATATTTACATTGCTTTAATAAAACATAAACTGATCGATAAAACAACAGCCAAATTAGTATTTCAAGATGCCTTTCAGGGTTTGGAATTAAAGAATATAATAAAAAAAATAAATTGGACTGGATCTTTTAGATTATTGATATATTTCTTTGCAAGATTATCTCATAGACAACATATCATTTCCAAGACTAACGACCAATGGAAAACGCTTGAAAAAACATTCCTTTGGAACAAAAAACCAATTAATCCAAAAATATGCGCAAATGTATATTCTAATCTTTATACATCTTACTCGGAACCAAAAGATGCTATTATAATTGAAGACATCTTAAGAAAATTGTTTTGAGCTTAAATTAATTTATATTTCAAAATATTGAATTAACAAAATTATCGGTTTGTTTGAATATGAAAAGAAGAGATTTTATCGAAAATACTCTAGCAGTTGGAGGTTTAACATCTGTAATTCCTATCTCGCAACTCTACTCAAACGTTCAAAAAAAACTCTCACATCAAAACAAAAAAACAAACTATGATGTTATTGTTATTGGAGTCGGTAGTATGGGATCTTCCACTTGCTATCAAATTGCTAAACAAGGTTATAGTGTGCTTGGTCTTGAGCAGTTTGATATACCTCATGAAATGGGATCATACGGTGGGCAAAGTAGAATTATACGGAAAGCATATTTTGAACACCCAAATTATGTTCCCCTTTTAGATAGAGCTTATGAAAATTGGAAATCCCTTGAACAGGAAGTTAGCAATCAAATTTATTTTAAAACAGGGCTGCTATATTTCGGCCCTAGTAAACACCCATTAATAACTGGAACTCAAAAATCAGCAAAAAAATATGATATTCAGGTTAATGAGTTTAATCGAAAAGAACAAATAGATAAATTTCCACAGTTTAAAATACCTAACGAATACAGTAATTTAATAGAAGTTGAAGCTGGTTTCCTTACTCCAGAAAGAGCAATATTGAACTATACTAAACAAGCTCTAGAACATAAAGCAATAATACATATAAACGAAAAAACACTTCAGTGGTCAAAAAAAGATGGAGTCATACAGGTGAAGACCAACAAACAAACATATTATTGTAAAAAGTTAGTGTTAACAGCTGGAGCATGGACCTCTAAATTTTCTAATTTTAAAAATCTAGAGGTAACTAGACAACTTATGGTTTGGGCAAAACCAAGAAACTTGAATATGTTTGAATTGAATAAATTTCCATGTTGGACCTACGCCGATCCTAAAGTTAATGGTATTTATTATGGCTTTCCTAATTTATCAAATTCATCTTTTGGTGAGCCACCAGGGATCAAATTTGCACATCATACAAAAGGGACCTTAACAGATTCTGATGCAGTAAATAAAAATATATCTAAAGATGAACAAAGAACAATTATTGAAGCTATTAGAAAATTTATTCCAGAAGGAATAGATTCAATAAGTAGTCTCAAAACTTGCCTATACACTTACAGTCCTGATGAAGATTTTATTTTAGATTTCTATAATGAAAACAAAGATGTTGTCATCGGAGCAGGATTTAGTGGTCACGGTTTCAAATTCGCGAGTGTGATTGGTGAAATTATCGCAGAATTAGTTGTCAAAGGAAAAAGTATTCACCAAATAAATTTTCTAAAATCAAATCGTTTTAATGGATAGTCATTTATCAATTCTTTTACTAATTGGTTCTGATCAACTTTAGACTATAAGAAGGGAGTGATATTTTATCTTCATCCGTTCCGTCAGCAGATGGAGTGGTGAAATGAATAGTTTTGTCTGATACATTTACAAAAATACTTACAATTCTCCCATCATTAGCTTTCCAAGCACCTCTTTGCAAAGCAGATATGGTAATATCTGATGGGTTATTTTCCCACCACTCCCAATCTGCAGTGATCTTTGGGATATTCCCTTCTACAATAGGTGGTTCTAACATTTGACCATCAACAAAATAGTTAATCAATTTATAACGAGTTTGAGCCATTTTTCTTAAAAACTCTGCAGGCTCTTTCTCTTTAAGGATTTTTGGACTAATCCAACCGATTTGTTCACCGAAAACCAACTGCTGACCAGCTCGCATAATTATGGCTTTGTGTTTATTAGGACCAACAGGATTATTACGACCGAAAATTGATATCCGACCTCCATATATGGCAGAATAAATTGGTTTTTGATCCTGGAACTGAAAGTTCCAGCTCAAAAGTCCATCTAATAAGTGATTATAAGGTTCGGCCGTAGACTCACTGGTAAGAAAAGCTCCTTCAGGCATTTCATCACGTATGGCTGAAAGTAATTTGTAATATCCCTGGTCTAGCCACCATGAACCTCCTCCAAGAGGGTGTCCATGGGTTGTATCCATGCATAATTTAGGAGAAGCTGCACTGATCTGGTCTAAGTAGACTCCAGAGGTGCCAGATTTTTTTTGTAGCCTTAAAACAATCTCCTTAATTTTATTCTGCCAGATTTGGGTGACAGGATTCATTACTGCATTACGTACACCATTTCCGTAATCCTCGATGTAAGGTTCTCCTTTTTCATTCTTAGTGACAGCTTTGATTCCCTCTGTTTTAAAATCGTCAAGGTCAGCATCCCACAAACGGCCATTTATATAAGGCATAACTCGGACACCTGCATACTCTAAATCACGTACAGCTTTGACAAATCCATCTTTTGCAGGAAAAAAATGTGGATAATCATTATCGAAGGGAATTTTATGCCATACGTACCAGTGAAAACCTATTGGTACTCTCATAAATTTAGCAAACTCTAAGACTTCTTGCACAAGAGTTGCTAGATCACCACCTGTTTCATGTTGTACCCAGACAGCTATATCTTGAATTCGAGATGGACGATTATTTGGAGCTGGAGGCCACCAGGGAGCTTGTTCTTTAACCCATGCCTGATAAATCATAGCTGCCTGATACCAGTCACCCTTAATGGAACCAAGAACTACTTTCCCAGGTAGTTTATAGCCATTGTCATCAAGACCCATGTTGGGAGTAGGCCAGTTGAATTGAAAACTAACTTTTTCCTCGTCAGTACTAGTAGATATAGTCTTTACACTTCCAGTTGGGTCATGGCTAGCAATATAGAGTCCTCCTATCTTATCATACAATCCAAGCATCTGATAAGTAGCTCTCCAGTTCGGATAAACCTCACTATAATTAATACCTCTGGTATAAGGTGACTGAGATACAACACCTGAAGCCTTAGGATAATGGAGTGAATTGTCTTCAGGGATTTCACCAATAGGACCCGCTTTGATTGAAGGAAACTCACTTTCCAAAAGAGAAAGCCCCTTCTCTGGTAATCTCGTTTCCAGTGACCAATATGTTAGATTGTTATTAAATTCTATCTCACAAACGACAGAGAGACCCTTTAATTTTAAATCCTTAGGATCATTAAAATTTAAGGTCAGCAATGATAAATTATCATTTTTCTCCCATTGAACTTTAGTGGCATTCCAGCTTGACTCGTTATTGAGTCTTATTGAGTCTTTTTTGCTAGATAGGATAAGTTTGAATATTGAGGTATTGGAACTATTCAGTAACTCAATGCCACGTTGAAGATCAAATAGGCTGACAAAATTTATACCGTTTTCTGTTCTGTCTAGGCCAATTCCAATAATTTCATTGTGGTAAAGATGAATACCATTATTTCGGCCCTTAAACCATTCTACTGATTTCTCGAGATGAAAAGTTGACTTTTGAGTATTTGAGAGTTTGTTAAGAATAAGTGCTTTTTCTTTAGTATCGATTTTAGAATCAAAATCACTCTCAATCATATTTAATAGCCAACGTCTAAGATGCTTTTGATGTGGATTTAACTCTTTTAATTCTATATAATGAGCAGACTTAGACTGGGTAGACCTAGAATTCGAAAATAATGATGAATATGAAAATAGTAATACTATAAACGAAACCCTTAAGATAATTTTCATTTTTGATAATTTTCATTAATTTAAAATTTTAGCATATAATTTAAATTATTAATGTCAAGAAAGCTAACTTTTAACTAAACATTAGCCAAAACTGTATCACAAAAAAATACAAAATGACTTTTATAGATTCTAGGTTAGGTGAAATATGAATTGGTTAAAAGTGATTTGAAATGTACCTATTGGTGTAATTATTTTTTAATCCCAGGTAATTTGTCTGATGGAGCAGCTTGTTTCCATGGGTAATCTTGTTTTTCTTTACTAGGATATAACTTATCTAATGTTTCGGCTTCATAAACAAAACCATTTTTAACAACGAGTGATACTGTGTTAGTATGACGTATATTTTCTAAAGGGTTTTTCTCCAGTACTACCAAGTCAGCAATTTTTCCCGTTGCGATACTCCCTAAATCTTTGGACAAACCTAAAGCTTCAGCCCCCAAGATTGTAGCTACTTTTAACATATCATGGTTGGAAATTCCTCCAGTATGCATACTCCATAATTCCCAATGATAGCCTAGTCCTTGCAATTGTCCATG
>MDTC01017759.1_pt1 | contig 11466 bp, 10 predicted proteins | sample 811181 | NCBI WGS metagenome assembly MDTC01 (sample SAMN05326644, study PRJNA326480) | marine metagenome | isolation source: seawater | place: Pacific Ocean: North | collected 2011 | reverse complement strand
TGAGCTTTATGGACAAGTTCAAGAAAGCCCTCAAAAAGAAACGACACCATTTTATCCAAGATCTCCTTATGCTGCTGCAAAATTGTATGCGTATTGGATTACTGTAAATTATCGAGAAGCCTATGGGATATTTGCATGCAATGGGATTTTATTTAATCATGAATCTCCTGTTCGAGGTGAAACCTTTGTTACTCGGAAGATAACAAGAGCGCTAGCTCGAATATCTTTAGGCATGCAAAAAACTCTTTATTTAGGAAATCTTGATGCAAAACGTGATTGGGGTCACGCTAAGGATTATGTTGAAATGCAATGGCTTATGCTTCAGCAAGATCAGCCTGATGATTTTGTAATTGCAACGGGTCTTCAACACTCTGTTCGTGATTTTGTTAATTTTGCTTATGAGCATTTAGGTAAGAAAATTCGATGGGAGGGGAAAGGTGTTGAAGAAAAAGGATATGATTCTGAAACTGATAAATTAATTGTTGCAGTTGATTCTAGATATTTCCGTCCAACAGAAGTAGAAACTTTATTAGGAGATCCTTCGAAAGCCAAGGAGAAACTTGGATGGGAGCCTAAAATTTCTCTAGAGCAAATGGTTAAAGAAATGATGGACCATGATATCAATATTGCTAAGCGCGATGCTCTAGTAAAAGAACATGGATTTGAGGCGCCAGATTTTAACGAATAATTAAATCAAAAATGAATCTCAATGATAAGATTTACATAGCTGGTCACAGAGGTTTGGTTGGTTCTGCAGTACTAAGAAATCTTGAATCGAAGGGCTTCAACAATCTTTTAACAAAAAATCATAAGGATCTTGACCTCACCAATCAAACAAAAGTAAAAAATTTCTTTGATAAAGAAAAACCTGATTACGTAATTCTTGCAGCAGCTAAAGTAGGCGGTATATATGCCAATAATACTTATCCTGCAGACTTTATTTACCAAAATACTATGATTGAAACTAATATTATTCATTCTGCTTATGAGAATAAAGTTAAGCGTTTGCTTTTTTTAGGTAGTACATGTATTTATCCCAAGGAAATTGAACAGCCAATGCGGGAGGATGCTTTACTATCAAACAAACTTGAACCGACCAATGAACCATATGCATTGTCTAAAATTTTGGGTATAAAGCTTTGTGAATCATACAATCGTCAGCACGGAACTGATTTCCGTTCAGTAATGCCAACAAATTTATATGGTATTAATGATAACTTTGATCCGGAAAACTCTCATGTAATTCCTGGTTTAATGCAGCGTTTTCATAATGCAAAGATAAACAATGATAACGAAGTAATGGTATGGGGTACAGGAAATGCAATGAGAGAGTTTTTATTTGTAGATGATATGGCGGAAGCTTCGTTATTTGTTTTGGGTATAGATAAAGAAATTTATGACGAAAATACTTTGCCTATGATTTCTCATATAAATGTTGGTTCTGGTAAGGATATTACAATAAAAGAATTAGCTGAAATTATGAAGGAGGTTGTGGGTTTTGAGGGCAAAATATCTTTCGATAATACAAAACCAGATGGTTCACCTAGAAAGCTTATTGATGTTTCCCGTCTCTCAAAAATGGGTTGGAAAAATAGCACAAGCCTCAGAGAAGGCTTAGAGCTTACTTATAACTGGTACAAAAATAATTTAGATAATGCTTAAGCTTATAAAAAAACTTTTCTCTCTACTTACTCCAAGTCAGCGAAGACGTTTTTATGTGCTACAAGTTCTTGTAGTATTGATGGCAATTTTAGAAATAGCTGGTGTTGCATCGATAATTCCGTTTATGACCCTAGTTGGGAATATGAATCAACTTCAGGAGAATACATTTATTGCTCAAATTTATCAGGCTAGTGGAATAAGCTCAGAATCACAATTTGTTTTTTTTCTAGGTTTTGCAGTATTAATAATGATGTTTATTTCTGCATTGATTTCAATTTATACAATATGGATGATATCTATGTTTGCAAATAAGGTAGGAACGGAAATTGCTGACAGACTTTACAATCATTATCTTAAACAAAACTGGTTGTTTCATGCATCAGGAAGTAGTGCACAGCTTACAAGAAAAATCGCAATTGAAACTCAAAGGGTAACTGGTGGAATCTTAACTCCCCTTATGCATATGAATGCAAGAATAATTCTTGCTTTGCTTATGATATTAAGCATTTTTGTATATGATCCCAAAGTAGCTGTATTGATATTCCTTACATTCTCTATCGCATACTTAATTTTATTTAAAGTTGTAAGAATGCGTATTCAACGAAATGGAAAAACTATATCTGAAGTAAATGAGAAACGTTTTCGCCTTATGAACGAGGGATTTGGTGGTATCAAAGATGTATTACTGCTCGGAAGAGATGGAGATTTTATTAAACGTTTTAATCAAACAGGTATTCAGCTTGCATATAGTCAGGGTGCCAATGCAGCATTAGGACAAGCACCTAAACATTTCATGGAGTTAGTTGCTTTTGGTTCAATGATAGTAATAGTGCTTTACTTGATTACAAGCCACAATGGTGATTTGGGCATTGTCTTACCTTTGCTTTCTGTATATGCGCTCGCTGGACTGAAGCTATTACCAGCTTTTCAACTTATTTACGCAAGTACAGCCTCTATTAAGGGTCATAGTCCTGGATTTGAAGCAATTCAAAAAGATTTACTCAAATCAGTAGAAAAAGAATCTTCCATAGTAAAAAAAGAAGAAGCTCACATATCGCCAAAAGAACAAATATCTTTAGAAAATATTACATTCACTTACCCTGGCATCGATGAGCCAGTATTAGATAAATTAAATATGTCGATACCTGCTAATAGTGTTATTGGTATTGTTGGTCCATCGGGATCAGGAAAATCAACATTGATTGATGTTTTATTGGGACTTATTGAGCCTCATCAAGGCATTTTAAAAATCGATGACAAAACTATTAATGATGGAAATCTTCGTTCATGGCAAAATGCAATTGGATTTGTCTCTCAAAGTATTTTCTTGTCAGAAGGCACCATCGCAGAAAATGTTGCTTTTGGAATTCCGGAGGGTGAAATTAATGTTGAGCAAGTTTTACAGGCACTAAAACTAGCTCATTTAGATGAATTAGTTGATAGTCTAGAAAAAGGAATCAATACCAAAGTTGGTGAAAGAGGAGTTCAGCTCTCAGGTGGTCAACGTCAACGAATTGGAATTGCTAGGGCTCTATATTATGAGGCAGAAGTTTTAGTATTTGATGAAGCAACAAGTTCTCTTGATGGAATTACAGAAAAAATGATTATGGAAGCAATTCATGAATTTAGTGGTAAAAAAACTATCATCATGATTGCACACAGACTAAAAACTGTTGAAAAATGTGATCAGATATTTTTTGTTGATAAAGGAAAAGTTATTGATAAGGGCACATATCAAAAATTAATTAAAACAAATGAACGTTTTAAAAATATGGCGGCACATGCTTAAAAGGAAGAATTGAAATGAAAGTATTAATATTAGCAGGAGGATACGGCACTAGATTAAGTGAAGAAACCGATATAAAACCAAAACCAATGATAGAAATTGGTGGCAAACCAATTCTTTGGCACATAATGAAAATGTATTCCAACTATGGATTTAACGAATTTGTAATTTTACTTGGATATAAAGGTTATTACATCAAAGAATATTTTGCTAATTATTATCTTCATTTAAGTGATGTGACATTCGATATGTCAAATGGTGAAATGGAAGTTCATAACAATTCTAGCGAACCATGGAAAGTAACCTTGCTTGATACAGGCCTCAATAGCATGACAGGAGGAAGAGTTAAACGTGCAGAAGAATATATTAATAATAAGACCTTCATGCTCACTTATGGTGATGGAGTATGCGATGTTAACATTAAGAAGTTAGTTGATTTTCATCAAAAAAACAAAACAAGAGCAACTATGACTGCAATTCAACCTGCAGGTAGGTTTGGGGCTTTAGATATAAATTCAAATATCGTTAACGAATTTGTGGAAAAGCCGGCAGGTGATGGAAATTGGATAAATGGCGGATTTATGGTTTGTGAGCCTGAAGTTTTAGAATTAATTGACTCTGATCAAACTGTGTTTGAACAAGAACCACTTCAAACGTTAGCTAGTGATGGAGAATTAAGCGCATACAAGCATGATGGTTTCTGGCAATGTATGGATACTTTGCGAGACAAAACAGCCCTCAATAAACTCTGGGATGATGGTAAAGCTCCATGGAAAGTATGGTAGAACAGAATTTATTTAGTAACATTTATAAAGATAAGGTTGTATTGGTTACAGGCCATACTGGATTTAAAGGTTCTTGGCTAGTTTTTTGGTTATTAAGTCTCGGTGCAAAGGTAATTGGATACTCACAAGAAGCACCAACAAAACCAAATCATATAGAACTTTTAGATTTTGATATGCCTTCTGTTACTGGCGATATTAGAGATAAAGATAAATTAAATAAAACCTTTAAAGAAAATAAGCCTGATATAGTTTTTCATTTAGCAGCACAACCACTTGTGAGATATTCTTATGAAAATCCATTAGAAACCTACGAAACTAATGTATTAGGAACCTTAAATGTATTTGAGGCATGCAATAAACATAATGTTAAAGCTATAGTAAATATAACAAGTGATAAAGCTTATGAAAATAAAGAATGGGATAGAGGTTATAAAGAGGATGATCCTTTGGGAGGCTATGATCCTTATAGTTCTTCAAAAGGCTGCGCTGACCTATTAGCTAACTCATATAGAAATTCCTTTTTCAATACTAATAAATATAAAGAAACTCATAATACATTACTTGCATCATGTCGTGCAGGAAATGTAATTGGCGGAGGTGATTGGGCAAAAGATAGGCTAATAAGTGACATAATGTTTGCTGTAGCTGCAAACAAAAAAGTTAGTATTAGAAATCCTGAGGCTACTAGACCATGGCAGCATGTGTTGGAACCATTGAGCGGATATCTTTTAATAGGACAAAAACTACTGCAGGAAGAAGTTGAATTTGGAGATGCATGGAACTTTGGTCCATCTGATGAACATAGTATTACGGTGCATGAGGTTATTATAAATGTTAAAAAACATTGGGATAAAATAGATTACGAAATCAATAAAGATAATAAAAATCCTCATGAGGCAAATCTTTTGAAACTTGACTGCTCAAAAGCTAATAAAGTTTTGAACTGGAGAGAGGTTTGGAATACACATTCAACATTCGAAAAAACTGTTAATTGGTATAAGTCTTTTTATGAAGAACAAAAGGTTTTAACAGAATCTCATTTAAAACATTACGTACAGTCTGCAAAATCAAAAGGATTGTCCTGGACAAAAAACTAGAGATTTTTTAATTTTAAGAAAATGCTTAAATCAGAAAAATGTAATAATTTCGAAGATCTTAAAATTATTTCACGTGAAAATTATTCTGATCAGCGCGGTGAGTTTTTTAAAATTTTTAATTTTGATGATTTGAAAGAATTTGGTTGGGTCGATCAAGTTAAACAAATTAACTTCAGTCAGACTTTAAAAAAAGGTACTGTTAGAGGAATGCACATGCAATTTTCAACATATGCTGAATATAAACTTGTGACGTGCATAAAAGGTTGTATTTTTGATGTAGCAGTTGATTTAAGAAAGGAATCAAAAACGTATCTTAAGTTTTTTTCAGTTCAACTAGATCAATTCAATAAGTTATCATTAATGATTCCGCCTGGATTTGCACACGGATTTCAAGTTTTAAATGATGATTCTCAAATAATTTATACTCACTCTAAAGAATATAGTAAAGAATTTGAAGGTGGCATAAATGCTCTAGATCCAAATATAAACATTCAATGGCCTTTGCCAGTCATAGGGCTGTCAGATAGGGATAAAAACTTACCATTACTTGAAGAATTAATTAATACAAAAACAATATGAAGATTCATAACAAGAAAAATATAATTTGTAGACATTGTAAAAATATGACCGAATTCAAATTTGTTGATTTAGGAAGCTCTCCTCCGTCAAATGAATATCTATCTGAACAATGTTTTGATAAACCAGAAATTTATTACCCATTACAAGTGTATGTTTGTGATAAATGTTGGCTTGTTCAAACTAAAGATTTTTCATCAGGATCCGATCTTTTCAAAGAGGACTATGCCTATCTCTCAAGTACATCTTCATCATGGCTTGAGCATTGTAAAAAATATGTATCCCAAGTAGTTACAACTTTAAATTTGGATGAATCAAGCTTTGTCGTCGAGCTTGCTTCAAATGATGGATATTTACTCAACTATTTTAAAGATTATAAAGTACCATGCTTAGGAATAGAGCCGACTGAAGGAACAGCAAAGATTGCTCAAAAGAATGGAATTGAAACTTTGATAGAATTTTTTGGATATGAAACGGCAGAAAATGTAAAAAAATCTTTTAAAAAAGCAGATTTAATTATAGGGAACAATGTTTATGCTCATGTGCCAGACATTAATGACTTTACTAAAGGTATAAAGAGTCTTCTTAACGATGAGGGAACTTTGACATTAGAATTTCCAAGCTTGCTTTCACTTATTAGTGAAAATCAATTTGACACCATTTATCACGAACATTTCTCATATTTATCATTAACAAGCGTTCAAAATATATTTAAATCTCATGGTCTAAGAGTTTGGAAGGTTGAAAACCTATCAACTCATGGAGGTAGTCTAAGAGTTTATGGTTGCCATGATGAGGCTTCAATTAAAACAGATCAATCTGTTTCTGAACAAATTGATAAAGAAATTAAAGCTGGATTACAAAAAATTGATTCTTATAAAAATTTTCAACAAGTATGTGAAAAGATTAAGATTTCATTTATTGAATTTTTATTACAAGCAAAAAAAACAAATAAAAGAGTTATTGGTTATGGTGCAGCTGCAAAAGGAAGCACACTTTTAAATTATTCGGGTGTGAAGAATGATTTAATTGAATATGTTTGTGATGGTGCTGAATTTAAGCAAAATAAATTTATGCCTGGCAGTCATATACCAATAAAACATCCATCTTTGTTAGAAAATGATAGTCCGGACTATATTATAATTTTCCCATGGAACATAGCTGACGAGATATCTAATCTTTTAAAAGATAAAATTAATGAGGGATCAAAATTAGTTACATTTATTCCAGAGCTTAAAATATGGTAGAAAACAAGATTTTATATACCAAACCTTCAATTACTGATTTAGAAATTAGTTATGCATCAGATGCTGCTAAGAATGGATGGGGCGATGATTGTTATAAGTATATTAATAAATTTGAAAATTTATTTAAGGAACATTTGGGGGTTGAATATGCTATTGCAACCTCAAGTTGCACTGGAGCTATTCACATTGGCCTATCATCACTAGGAATTGGTCCAGGAGATGAGGTTATAGTTGCAGATATTAATTGGATTGCATCTGTGTCACCAATTGTTCATATGGGAGCAAAGCCAATATTTGTGGATGTTGATATTAATTCTTGGTGTATTGATACAAATAAAATAAGAGATGCTATTACACCAAATACCAAAGCAATAATGGCTGTTCATATTTACGGAAATATCTGCAATATGGATGAACTTCTTTCAATATCAAATGAGTACAATATTCCAATTATAGAAGATTCTGCAGAAGCTATTGGATCTGAGTGGAATTCAAAAAAAGCAGGCTCAATAGGAACGTATGGAACTTTTTCTTTTCATGGCACAAAAACAGTTTGCACTGGTGAGGGAGGCATGTTTGTAACAAATGATGAAGAAATATATGAAAAATCTCTTACATTAAGCAATCATGGAAGATCTAGATATCAAAAGAAACAATTTTGGCCAGATATGATAGGCTTTAAGTATAAGATGTCTAATATTCAAGCAGCAATTGGTTGTGCACAGCTTGAAAGGATAGATGAACTGATATCAAAAAAGAGAAAAATATTTAATTTTTACAAAGACAACCTAAAGAACCTTCCCGTTAAATTTAATCCCGAACCAGAAAATACTAAAAACGGATATTGGATGCCAACAATTATTGTTGATGAAGGAATTAAATTTGACAGGGATGACGTATTAAAGAAATTCAACCAAGAGAATATCGATGCAAGAGTTTTTTTCTGGCCATTAAGCTCATTACCAATGTTTGAAGAGGTAAAACAAAATCATGTCAGCTATAGTTTGAATGTGCGAGGAATTAATTTACCCTCTTACCATGATCTTACTGAAGAACAACAAGAGAGAGTAATAAAAGTCATTAATAACATTTTTTAGGTCAATATTAATGTCAAAAAAAATAGTAGTTTTTGCAGATTCTGACGTTGGACTGGAGATAACAAAATTTCTTGTTAAAGATTTCTATGAAGACATCGCTCATGTTGTATTAACTAGTAATGATTCAATAATCAAAGAAATTTGTCACGAAAGCACTATTGATGTTTCTGTATATGGGTCTGATAAATATAACGAATTTATTAAAAATACAACCTTTGACGTTGGTTTTTTAATATGGTGGCCAAAGATCATATCTGAAGAATTGATAAATAAAGCTAAATTTGGATTCATAAATACGCATCCAAGTTTTTTACCATTTTCAAGAGGAAAACATTACAACTTTTGGACTTTAGTTGAAGAAACAAAATTTGGAGTTACTCTTCATTATGTTAATAAAGGTATTGATAGCGGCGACATTATTTATCAAAAAAGAATTAATTATGATTGGCTAGATAATGGCGAATCTCTTTTTAATAAGGCAAAGACTGAAATGATAAATATGTTTAAGGAATTTTATCCACTTTTTAGAAATGATAAGCTTTCAGCAAAAAAGCAAAACCTTAAAGAAGGTTCGTATCATCACTCCTCTGAAATAGAAAAAATATCAGAATTAGATCTTGATAAAAGTTATAAACTTAGGAATATATTAAATCTTTTAAGGGGGAGAACTTTTAATGGCCATCCCGCATGTTCCTTTTATGACAGAGAGTCTCTAAAGTCATATTATGTTAGAGTATCAATCACAGAAAAACCAGAGCAAGAGTAGATTATGAGTGACGAAATTAAAAAATTTGAAAAAGATTGTGAAGAAGAAATTTTGCAACAAGGTAGTAATAGTGAATTAAAACAAAAGAGCATAGAATGGCTCAGAAATGCCAATAATCATAAGTACTCTTACCATTTTAAATGGATGAATCGTCCCATAATACAGTATCCACAAGACATTCAAATGATGCAGGAGCTTATAATGGAGGTTGAACCAGATTTAATAATTGAAACTGGTATTGCACATGGAGGATCAATACTTTTCAGCGCTTCAATGATGGCTTTATTAGATCTTTCAGATTCAATTAAAAATAATGAAAATTATGATATTACAAATAGCCAAAGAAAAGTTTTAGCTCTTGATATTGATATAAGGGAGCATAATAAAAAAGAAATTTTAAATAATCCTTTTAGTAAATATATTGAAATGCTAGAAGGTTCAAGTATTGATGATTCAATAATTAATAAGGTCCATAATATAGCAAAAAACTTTAAAAAAATTCTAATATTTCTTGATAGCAATCATACACATGAGCATGTTTTAGCAGAACTTAATGCATATGCCAATTTAACATCAGTTGGAAGTTACATTGTTGTTTTTGATACAGTAATAGATTATTTGCCTGAAAATCATTTACCAAATGAATCTAACCCAAGCATGTCTGAAGCAAGAACATATACTAAAGGAAATAGTCCGATGTCTGCAGTAAGAGAATTTTTAAAGGATAATGAAAATTTTAAAATAATTTCAGAAATTGATAGTAAGTTATTGATTTCTGTAGCTCCAGAGGGCTATTTAAAGAGAATTAGTTAATTAAATGTTACCTCACTGGATTAAATTTGAAACTCAAATTGATTTCTTCTTTTTTGGTAAAACTGCTAAAAAATTCTAAAAATGAAAATTGTTGCTACATCACCAAGTTTTTCTAAAAATAAGAAAATTCAGGATGAAATCTACAAGCATTTCCCCGAAGCAGTCTTAAATATAGAAGGTAAAAAGTTTAATCAAGATGAATTAATTGAGTTTATAGGCAATGCAGATGCATTGATTGTTGGGTTAGATTTAATTAATGAAGATGTATTACGACAATGCTCAAATCTCAAGATAATCTCTAAGTATGGTGTTGGCCTAAATAATATTGATATTGAAGCATGTAAAAAAAGAAATATAGTCATTGGGTGGACTGGTGGAGTAAATAAACTCTCAGTAGCAGAAATGGCGCTTGGCTTTATGTTAATGTTTGCAAGAAATTTGTTTATGGCAACAAATGAACTTAAAAATGGTGTATGGAATAAATCTGCTGGTTTTCAGCTCACAGGAAAAACAATAGGAATAATAGGTCTTGGACACACTGGAAAAGAGTTAGTGAGACTCCTTAAACCCTTTGATTGTAAAATACTTGCAAATGATGTTATTGATCAAGTTAATTATTATAAAGAAAATGAAATTACAGAAACTTCAAAAGATGAAATATTTAAAACCTGTGACTTTGTAACAATTAATACGCCTCATAATGCTGATACAGATAATATGGTAGATATGAAAGTTTTAAAAAGTATGAAAAATTCTGCCTACATCATAAACATTGCACGTGGTGGAATTATAAATGAAACTGATTTAAAGAAAGCTTTAAAAAATAATATTATTGCAGGAGCTGCACTTGATGCTTATGTAAAAGAGCCTCCAAGTGACCAAGATTTATTGGAGTTACCAAATCTCATATGCACACCACATATAGGTGGCAATGCAAAAGAGGCCGTAGAGGCTATGGGTATGTCTGCAATAGAACATCTCAAGGATTTTTATAAACTATGAAAGAAGTTATTGTATTTGGTGGAAGTGGATTTTTAGGAAGTTACGTTGCAGATGAGTTGACTCGTAGAGGTTTTGACGTAGTAGTTGCAGATCTTCATGAATCTAAGTATATTCATGGCAAACAAAAATTTAAAAAAGTAGATGTATTCAATATTGAAGAAATTTCAAAGATTATTAAAACCGCATCAGTTGTCTATAATTTTTCTGCCGTAGCTGAGCTAGAGGAAGCAATAGAAAATCCAATTAGAACTTTTCAAGTCAATGTTCTAGGTAATTTAAATATACTCGAAGCATGCAAGAAAGCAGGTTCAATAGACAGATTTGTTTACGCCAGCAGTGCCTATGCGCTGAGTAATGAAGGATCATTTTATGGTATTAGTAAACAAAGTAGTGAAAAATTAACCCAGGAGTATTTCAAAAAATACGGCCTCAAATATACAGTAATAAGATATGGATCGCTTTATGGAGAAAGGGCGAGTCATAACAATTATATTTACAATCTTTTGCGTGATGCCATTCAAAGCGGAGAATTGCTCTATAAAAAAGGAAATGATGAGGACTTGAGGGAATATATTCATGCTGCAGATGCTGCAAAACTTTCCGTTGATGTAGTTGAAGATAAACAATATGAAAAT
>MDTC01217257.1_pt1 | contig 11467 bp, 9 predicted proteins | sample 811181 | NCBI WGS metagenome assembly MDTC01 (sample SAMN05326644, study PRJNA326480) | marine metagenome | isolation source: seawater | place: Pacific Ocean: North | collected 2011 | reverse complement strand
GTTGAGGTGGCGTTTGGAACGTCAGCAGCAACAATCGCTCGACCGCCAGTGATCAGACCATTGGCGTCGTATTGAACGATGTGGTTCTCAGAAGTTTCTGCAGTGACGGTGTTGTTAATAGCGATCGTGTCGCTAGACATCGTCAGGCCATTGCCGTTGACGATCACACCGCCTTTTGCAGTAGTGCTTGCAGTCGGCAAATCCGTTCCAATGATTGCCCTGTAACCAACTGTTCCGCCGGCACCAGTAGGACCAGCAAGAAACTGAGCAGCTGCAGTGGTGTCGTCCAGCGTTGCGCTGATCGTTACCGTGTCACCGCTTGTAGAGGCAACAATGTTGACCTCACCAGTAGTGCTGCCGTTGACAACGTTGATCGAGCCAGCACCCTTGACCGAGTCCCAAGCAGACCCATCCCAGGCATAAAGCTTGTCGTCATCTGTGTCTAGAGCAAGCTGTCCAATAAACGACCCGGAACCGGGCAGCGTCGAAACCAGCGTCACACTGGAGTTGTTAGCCAATTTGGCTGCTGTCACAGCCGAATCATTGATCTTCGCAGTCTCAACCGCAGATGCCGCCAGCTCTGCTGTGTCTACAGCTCCAGCTGCAAATAAAATCTTCGCGCTTGGAATCGTTGCGTCAGAAATAACGGTGACGCCGTTTGCTATCAAATCACCGACTGTCAGCTTCTTTGTCTCACTGGCGCTGTTGTCTACAACAGCAACGACATCAGCGGAAACCAGATCCGCCCCAGCAAGCGCGTTCAATTCGCTGATCTTAAGGTCGGCCATGAACGCTGCGCCCTAAACCACTAGATACCCTTCATCATAGGGCGCTGCTTAAGTGGATTCCAGCGCCAATGCGTCTGTCGTTCCTTGCTCCAGCAAGATCTCATCGGCATTCTCCTGGAGGATCTTGTCGGCTGGGTCAAGGTCCATTCGGATTTCAATTTTGCTTGTGGTAATGAAATCTGCAGTAATTTGTACCATTTGATTTGGCGTAAACTGCACAGCGCAAGCAGTCAACACACCACTCACCTCATACCAAACCGCATCATTACTCGCGTCTAAGTGATTAGCTGGGTTGTAGCCAGAGGTCTTGATGTAAAAACGCCCCTTAAAAGTGCTTCCAACTTTTGTGCGTAATACCAGCTCTAATAGGTAATTAGGCAGCTCCTTTGCGGTGTCTCCGGTGTATTCCCACTCGCATGCCATGCGGCCAGAGCCGGACATTAAAGTCCCAATGCGATTACGAAACTCATCTGACAGTGTTGTGACATCGACAGTCTCACGCTGAGTGTTCAGCTCATAGCTCTGCACTCGTCCCAAAACTCGATAGTCACTATTTTGCACTACAACCTTGATTGGAATATCATTCGCAGGAGTCGCCAAGCTAGTGGCATTTGTTGTGCCACCAACGACGGCATGAGCAAAACTGTCATACAGGCGAATCCCATCTAGTTCGTCGACATAAATAAATTTTTTAATGCTTGTGTCTGTATAGCTGTTAATAAAATCAAGAGCAGAGCCATCAGTGCTAGTAATTTCAACTTGGTCACCAGTCAGAAGCTGGCCATGATCAAAGTCGAAGCTAAAGCGCTTTGCAGTTGCATTTACATCTGATGGATTGATTATTGACCGCAAATCGCTGCCGTCAAACTCACGCTTGAGTTCAACTTCGCCAAAAGTGCCTAAATAAACACTCATGAGATCGTGACCGTAGACAGTGCGCCAGTGCCCTGGAAGCTGACTTCAGCTCTTACGATGTCGCCTGTTGCAGCACCAATACTTGCGCTGGTGATATAAGCCGTCAGTTTGATGTCGTTGTTATCAGCACCGTCCACCCAACGAAACGTCAGTTCAACAGTGTCAGAGCTGCTGACACCTGTAGTGCCAGTCTTGTAGAGCTTGTTCAGCAGGTCAGTCGTATTAATGTTGTTGCTGTCATCCTTGTAATACAGCAACGTTGCACTGCCGGTATAACTCGAAATGCCTGGGGTGTAACTGCGAATATTTTCGTTGAGCGTTGTGGTCTCAAGCGTCTCCAGGTTTGCTTGCAGCTGAAAGCTGACGACCTTGGCAAGGGTCGTGCCAGACAGCTGCATTACGCCATCTCTGCCGGTGTAAACCTTTGCCATTACGCCACCGCTCGCAATGACACTGTAACGCTGCTAATACCAGGACGCACTGCCTGTACTTGCGGCTCAGCGTCATAACGCCACTTCGTGCCCGATGGTGCGTCCAATGTTGATGCTGTTCCAGACCACCCTTCAAAGGCAGCTGATGGCAACGTAAAAGTACGAAAGGTGCCAAGTTGATCGCTGTAATCATCTAAAAACGATTCAGCATTGGCGTCGGTCACATTGGCGTAAGACAGTTTCAATACGGCATTCACCCGCCGTGATCCATACAGGATCCGAACTTCTGCCCCAGATTGCGAGTTGTAGGTCTTGCTAGGAAAATTTCCTGGCGTGAACTGACGGCCTGTTGGCGTCAACGACGGAAAAGCCATCACTCAAGCACCGTGAAGTTGGATTCGGTCAGCACGTCCTTAGCCACGATGCTAACGCCAGACGCATCCGTGGGCACCTCAATGGCACTGATGGACACCAAGCCGTCCTCTTCCAAATTCAAAGATTCAATCTGATAAACGCTGTAATCGGTACTGCCGCTGAGCAGTGTGAACAACGATCCATGATGCTTTGAGTCGCTAATTGTGTTGCCAGAAACAGTGATTGTTGTCTCAGTGACTTCCTGAGTCGTAGGGTTGTAAAGCAAAGCTTCGTAGTCACCATCTTTAACGGTCGTGATGCTGACCAACGTTCCAGCGTCAGTAATCGAGCCGTTAGCGGTTGAGCTGTAGGTGCTTGCTTCTGTAATGACGCGAATATACGAGCCAGGCTGAACGCCCAAAGCGTCAGGCACTGTTTTGAAGCTGACGCTCTTAGTGACACGACGACGCACGCTTAACAGGTAGCGAGCCGTACGCAGCGCTTGCTCACGGTTCGTACAAAACTCACTGAGGTCGAATGATTGCTCCGTGGTGGCCCTGTCATTCGCTCCAAGATCTGACCAGTGCATCAATGCTGATGCCTGATATGGCAAGTCGTTCTGAACAGTTACACGCCAAGTAACAAGCGCTCGCACATTTGATCGCTGCGAAACATCGATGTACTGCAGCTGCAATGAATCCTCAATGATGTTGCCAGCTGTGAAAATTTGATCCACCTGTACTGGCTGAAGGCTGATCTGATCGTTTGAATCGACTGGCAATGCAGGGATCATTCCAAATCGACCGTTCTTGATAGTGAACGAACAGAGCTGCAGTGAAGCATTGTCGTAGATGAAGCTGCGGAAGCTTTCACTATCTTCAATAACGCCGTCATAAAAAATCTTGTTGGCTCTCAAGAATCTTGCGGTAGCCCGCAAAGAGTCTTCGTCAATAAGCTCAGCTGGCACAATATTGCCGACGCCTTGGCTTTTGTTCTTGAGCAGGTAGAAGACAAGATCAGCAAACAAATTACTTGGCTTGTTGTCACCTTCGATCAATCGCGTGACAGGAATGCCTGTAGCCGACCAGATACGGAGCTGCTCAACTCCAGCTATCTCACCACTTGACTTAAGGGTCAAGCCAACAGTCGACATGTCGTCATACTTGGCCAAGCTCTCATTGGAAATGTATTCATTTACCCAAGTAATTTCATGTTCTGGGCCAGATTCGTTTGACTTCTGCAGTTCTGTGTAGTGACTACAGTCTGAAACCTGGGAAGCTTCTTCAAAGACACGGTCGCCTTGTTTCAGACCGCCTGTGCCTATGGTCGTAACGCTTGAAACGCTAAAAGCAAAGCCAACACTGCTATAACCTTGGCCGATTGAAGCCGCGTAACTGCTGAATTGATTGCTGACATTGGCTGTAATCGTAAAAGCATCACCTCTTGCCCAGTTGCCTGTTGATTCAGTAACTGCAAACTGCACGTTCGACCAAACGTCTGTATTGCTGCCGTTTGCAGCAAAATACCTTGGGCCTATTGTTTGACCAATAATTCCATTTACAGACGTTGCGGTGATGCTGACGGTGATAAATCTGTTGCCATTTGGCTTGTAATGGCGATGGCTAACAGTAACCGTTTGCCCTGGCACGTTTCTCGCGCTTCCAAGATAATGTGTCAACCAAGCGTGATAAATAAGCTGAGTGCTGCCAGTGTTAGACGCAAAGCTAGTGTTTTGAACCGTTGCAGGAACAGTTGATGGCTTTGATTCAGCGACTGACTTGGCAGGATTGGTAAACAGCTCGTCGTTTGTTTTAATCTCTGCAATGGTTACTTCTTTGCCTTGAGTTGTAACCCTAAAGTCTCCATACGCTGTACTAAGATCCTTGCCAATTTCAGAGTCTGTGTAAGGAACGCCCTCGCTGCATTGCAGGACTATGACAAGATTTTCGTCGATGCTGTTGATTGCAATGTCCGAACCAGTGCGGGGAATGAACCGATACTCGTAAAAGCCTTCGTTCCTAGGACGAATCCTCAAGAAGTTGTTTTGCGTTATTGGAGCGCTGCCTTGAACGCAGAACACTTGAGGCATACGAACAAATGGAGATTGAGCCTGTCCATACTCAGCAACAGGACGAACCCAAACAGAGAAGCAGGAAGAACGCTGGAAATACTTATCCATGCGTCCAGTTGTTAGGTTTATATCTTTTTTGTCAAGCTTAAATAGTCTTTGGGGCGACGGTAGAGCATTAAAGTTGCAGAGACCAGATGCTTTGTTAAACACTTGGCTACGGATGCCAATTTCAATAACCTCCGCATCACGCCGAACAGGACGAATTGTTGCAATGTTTAAACGACAGACGTTGTAGAACGCTGCACCGCAATGCTTGTTCGGGGCAAATACATCACCCTCGTAACCGCCAAGGGGCTCTCTAACGCTCCGCGTTCCAGCAATGCCAATCTCAGGCACGCCAAGGATCGCCACGCACTTCATATGGACGCCAATCCGATTATCTAGCTCTACTCGCCCTTCAACAATCCAACTACTCGCTCCAACAATCCATCTTGATCCAACGACCATCAGGTCTGAGGCTCGTTGACGCCAAGACTTAGCGCTGTTTACAAGATCCTTGAGGTTGACCTCGGTGTTCCTAAAACCGTTTTCTTCGTCATTTTCCAGATCTTCCCAAACTTGGTTGTTGTTATCAATCTCAAAAACTGCTACATCACCTTCGCTGACAGTGACAATCGTTTTGTCTGCATATTCAGTGCCATTGTGGTGGATGAACCCCATGTGCCTTGAATAAGCTCTGCCAACGCCGGGCTGGCCAGCCTCTTCGTTTTCAATGTGCAGAACATCAGCAAGGCTGCCAGCAATCTTGCGGCGTTTGGCTTGAATCTCTTGCCTAGCTCCCCGATTGTCAGAGCCTTCAGTAGCCGAAAACGGTGCGCTTACGATTTCCCAGTTGAACCTATAGGCAGTGCCGTTCTCGATCGGCGTTCCAGTGCCAAACGTGGTGTCACCACTTGGCGTGTATGACATCGAGAAATCATTGCTGAACTGGCCGTTTTTGGTTGGAGCAGTAAAGATCTGCCTTCCAACTGTTGCCGTTGCACCAGGGCCTTCAGTTCCAAGCAATGCTGGTGATGCTGGACGATTATTGCCTTGCTTTGAAGACCAGTACAGCGCAAAATCACGGCTGCCCAATGCACTCAAAGCCGACGTACCAAGCAGCACACCTCCCAGCTCTGGAGCGTCCAAGCCGAATTCGCCTGCGACGTAAACACCTTCATACGCTTGATAAGCACCGTATGCGTACAGGCGAGACCAAACCAAAGCTGGCGCAAGAATCAATCCGCCAGTCAAAGCACCATCCGCTCCAGTGCCCCGCTTGCCAAATGGAATTGGGATAGGACTATTCAGCTCAGCAAGACTTGGCGTGTTGTCGAAACTAGTTGTTTGGTTGAAGCGAGTTGGCCCGACTTGATCAGCAAGTTTTTTGCCTTTTATTTTGTTCTTTGAATCGTCTGGGATTTCTGGCTTGGGTGTCAGCAAATAAGCCGCACCAGCCAAAAGCAAGCCAATTGCAAGCTGAGTGAGAATGACTGGTACAGGGACATTGACTACATCAGGAATCCGGTCATATTCAGCCGGGCGCACACGTTGCCGCAGCATTGCGTGACGTACAAACTCTCGATATTCATCTTCACTGCAACCAATCGCATCGATCAGCGATTTTTCGTACGGTAAGAGCGGCGGATCATAAGGCTGTCCACCGGCTTCCAATCCACTGCGGAAATTGAGTCGTTGATGTAGAGGACGCCGTTCTGCCATAAAACTCCGAAGGCCAGCGGCCTAACGTCCAGCAATGCTATGTCGCCATCATAACTAGGGCGATCAAGTCGCTCACAATAATGATTCAGCTCTCTCAACACCTGTCGGGGCGTCATTGCGTACCAAGACTTCTTGACCCCGGGGTTTTTGATGCCTATGCGATCAAGAGCATCAATCACCAAATGAATGCAATCATCCTTGCCATAGCTGTAGCTTCGCCCGATCAGATCACTACACATTGACCTGTGCTGTGAACGGAATATTGCCTACTTGCTGTTTGTACAGCCTGCGCCCAGGCACGTTGGTCTCGACCGCATCAAGAACTGACGTTAACTGAACTTGGATCGTAGATTCATTCCAGCCGCCAGATGCGCAAGAGCCGAAATATTCGTACAAAGTCCTTTCAACCGCGTAGGTAGAAGAGTTCCACAAAACAGTGCTGACCTTGGCCACATAGATGTTGTCAAGAGCCTCCACAACAAAGTTACGGGTGATCTCTGTGTTGCCAAACTGGAGCGTAGCTTCGAGATTGTCACCCTTCAATGAAGCAACTCCTCCGCCGAATGAAAACGGCACAAACGAGTAGTCACTAACGTTCTGCCCGACAGCATAATTTTGAAATTTGTACTGGTTGAGCTGGCCACTGCGGCCAACCTCCAGCAGATGTCCGTAAAGAAATTCCATCAGACCCGAACTCTCCTACGAGTAGCAGATGAATGCTGCAACGATCTCATTGTCCTGCGTTCACCTTCAATTGCACCTTGGCTTGCTGCACGCTGCATTCCAGCTTGGAACTCAGATGCAGTCACATAATCCACGTTGTTAATGCGCTCGACGTTGTATCGAACATCAATTGCAATGGGCCCACCAGACTGAGCAGCGATCGCCTCGTCTTCAACGCTCATGCCGCCGCCACCAGCAGCAGTAGAACGACGTGAATAACGATTCATGGCCTCTCGTGCGCTGCCTTGATTGTTGACCTCAACGCCAAGACGCCCATTAGGACCACGCTTCAGCGGCATGATCGCCTCAGGACCAGCTTCACCCATTAGGCCTACGTCACCATTAGCCATCGGGAAGACAGTGGGCCTGCTAACAACTCCGCCCTGTGCGTATGGCTTGACACGACCAGCATCAAGTACAGCTCCATTAGCCGCGGGGAAAAAGCTTAGAAGCGTTTTTGCAATCGCAGACCTAATCATGATTTTAGCAATATCAGCCAAAATCGATGCGGCCATTTCTTTAAAGTTTGCCTTGCCAGTAGTGATCAACTGGACAATTCCATCCGTAACACTATCAATTGCACTTAGTGCAACATTGGCTAGCTGAGGACCAATCTGAGTCATCTCTTCTAGCCCTTTCTTGAAAACGTCCTTGAATTCCTCAAATTCGTTCCTTGCTTTTTCTAATGGCTTTGTTGTGTCTTCTGGGTCGGTTTCTTCAACGTCCTTGCGCTTTTTAAGCAGCTCATCAAGCAAGTCAATTTCTTCCTGAGTCGCTTCTTTCTTTGCGACTCTAACTCTCATCTGGTCGATAAGAATGTCCAGCTCTTCTAGAGCGAGCTTCTTGAGTTTTTCGAGATTGATGATTTCTTTTGCTCGCTCAGGATTGATGCCTTTCTTAAGCAGTTCTGCGTATCTTGTCTCCTCTTTTACCTTGTCGGCAATTCCCTTAATAGCTTTATCGAAATCCTGTGTGGCCTTTTCGGAAAGTTCACTTACTTTTTTCTTGAGATCTAGCGCCAGCTGTTCGTTTTGCAGACTCACAGCTGAGGCAGTAGCCCGCTTCAGCTCATCACTGACCTCTCCTTTCTTCAGCTTGGCGATCTTCTCTTGCAGTGCAGATCGCTTGTTGTCCTGCTGCGCAAGGAAGCGTCCAAGTTGAGTTTGCTGCTGTGAGAGAAGTAGCTGCCGCTGCATGCGACTTTCGAGTGCCTGAGCCTGCTCGACCCTGCGAGCCAAAGTGCTCTTGGTGCCCTTGCCGGTGTCGCCTCCGGTGTCTCCGCCTGGAAGCGGCTTGTCGCCAAGACTTGTGCCAAAACTCTTGGGATCAAACTGTGCGAATGCTTTATCAAGGCCTGCCAAGGCTGCATCGAAACGGTCTTCCCTTGACTTCGGACCCATGCCGGCCTCTTCAAGAATTCTTTGCTGTGCCCTTCGCTCAATTTCATCGCCACCAGCCAAAGAAACACCAGCCCTGCCGGGAGCTGTTATGCCCTCTTCTGTCTTGTATTTCTCAAGTTCCTCAAGCCTGATTTCACCGGCTCTGCCAAATGTTCCCCCAAGCTTTCTTTCCGCTTGGCCAAGCTTGACTCGATTAGCAATCCTATTTATCGCAGCAATTATTGTGTTGACGAAAGGCATCACAATTTGCTGAGCAAAGACTTTTAGCGCATTGCCAAGAAAACTGAAAAGACCGCCAAATGCTTCTTTGGCGAGGTCAACGATTCCTTTTACAACATCTTTTACATCTTGAGCGAAGACGACAACATTCGCTGTAACCTTCTTGAAGGTCTCCTTATTTTTGACGGCAAAGTTAACAAGATTTGTCAGATAATCTTGGAAACCTGCTCCAACTTTCTGGAAGAATCCGCCGTACTCAAGCGTCGCAAGGCTGAGCGCCAACTGCAACCTTTGACCTGCCTTTTCGGGTGAGCTTCCAAGAGTCTCGGCAGTTTTTTCGTACCTTGAGAACAAGGTGCGAGTGAACTCGACAAAGTTCTCAGTGCTCACCTCTCCCTTGCGAAGCATGTCGTCAAGATCACGAGAAGATACTCCAATCGACTGAGCAAAAGTAGTAAAAGCACCTGGCAATCTTTCACCAATTTGCCCCCTCAATTCTTCAGCCTGAACCTTGCCCTTGCTGAACACCTGAGATGCAGCAAGAAGCGCCCCGCTTAGTTTCTCAGAATTGCCGCCAGTCGCCAAAATTGCAGCAGCAAAGCCTTTGAACACGTCAGTGGCCTCTTTAGTGCCGAAGCCGGCGCCAACCACAGCTGCTTTTAATCTGGTGAACTCTCCAATAGCCTTGTCTACAGGGAACAAAAACTGCTTGGAGATCTCGATAACACTATTGAAACTTTGCCTGTAATCTTCGGCGCTTTCGCTGACGCCTGCCAGCGCAATTTTCATTGAATTGATTTCAGCCACAGTCTCTGCAACACCGCCAAGAGACTGCCTAATCATTCCAACTTGAGCACCAATCGCAGCGCCTGCGAAAGCTCCAGGTACGCCACCAATAGCGCCGCCAAGAACCGCGCCGCCAAAACCTTCAGGGCCACCAAAAATGCCGCCAGAAATGGCCGCGCCAGCCATCTGTGTTGCAGCAAGTGCGCGACCGCCTCGCGCAGGCCGGCGCCCCTGAGCTTTTCCTAGCTGTTTCTCATATTTGGATATGTCAGCTGTTAACTGCTTGAACTCCTTGCTGTTGATATCGGCTTCACGCCGCAAAGCGCGAAGTGCAGTTACTTGAGACTCAATAGTGCTAATGCTTTTGTTGCCAGTAGCAGCAAAAGTGTTTATCTCGTTTCTAAGCTTCTGGATTGCAGGTTTCGTGTTGCCTGTAATTACTTGGCCAAGTCCTTTAAATGACGACCTGATTTTGTCAAGTACCTGCTGAGTGCCAGCCTCCTTGAACTCAAGCTTGATGGAAAGCGTTTCAATTGCCTTTGCCATCAGAGCGTTTCCTCAGTTCGGATAGGGCCGTTGCCTCCAAAATCTGAAGGCGCTCCAGCACGTCGCGGCGATCTTCCACATTGTATAGGTCAAATAAGCCGCCGGAACCCAGCAGCACCTCGTATTTCAAGCCGACATAGCCCGCCATCGATGTAGTCCACTGCGTCTGCATTCGCAGGAACATCGTGACTGCTTCCCAGTTTTCCTCCCATACCTCGAAGTGCTCTGGCTTCTCTTCCTTCTTCTGCGGCAGCTGCAGCCCAAAAGCTGCAGCATCATCATGCGTCTTGTCCTCTATTTGGTTGCCGCCACTAGCCCAATAGATGGCGGCATCTTTCAGTTTCCCGACTCAGCCTCGTTATAGGTAGCGGTGTAAGCATTGATCACAGCCTTGATCCAGTACGGATCATCTGCGAACTCCTTCAGTGTTTTCTTGTCAAACACAATCGGAGTGCCATCTTCCTCTTCGATACCTTCCCAGCCAGCAAGGATCAATTCAAGCAACGCATTCTCATCTTCATCAGCCATGTTGGTGATGACAGAACGAGCGACACGATTGAAGATCGCAGTGAACTCGTGGCTGTCAAATTTTCCGGGCTTAGTCTCGCTGGGCTCTTTTACTTCAACAGGCCACTTGAAGGTTTTTACCTTCTTACGAACAAAAGCCATTAGGTAAGTGCATAAGCCGGCTCAGCATACACAAAAAAAGGGAGCCCGCAAAGGCTCCCACTTATGTTGATTTCTGCCCTGTATCAGGTGTAAATCAAGTCAAACTCAGCGTTAGCTGCTGAATCAGGAACGCAGGTGTACGGAATTTCAAGCATTGCAATGCCGTCAGAATCGCCGTAAGCCACATCGCCAATGTCAACCTTGCTAGAGGTGAACTGAACGATGTTGCCAGCAGTGCTGCCGTGCGTGAACTGCAGGTTGCCCAGAGCAGCGTCATCATCAACAGCAGCAGCGAAGTAATCCTTCGTTGCCATAAGCACTGCTTCGATAGAAACAGAGCCAGAAGCTGCGCGATCAGTAATCAGGACTTCCTTGGAACCGCCGACCAGCTCGCGGTAAGTAGTGGTGTTGCCTAGGTCAAAAGAGAAGCTTTGCAAAGCGCCGGCATACGACAAGAGCTGGAAGCTGCTGGTATTGCCGTTCTTGAAGATCAGAGGATCATCTTGGTTGGCGTAGGTCGGCGTCGGCAGTGCCGTGTCGTCTGGCGCGTTGTAAATGCCAGTGAAGGTGAAGTCCAAGGTCGGAATCTCACCAACGTTTGCAGTCAGCGAAACGCTGCCACGGCAACCAGTCATCTTGTGACGGACACCATCAATGTTGTAGTGAATGGTGACTGAAGAGAAGCTGGAGCTAACAGGGTCATAAGTGACGCTGGTGTTGGCCACAACAGTTTCAGCCAGGCCACAAGCCTTCAAAGCTTTGCCGTACTGAGGAGCAGTTCCTGCAGTGCCAGATCCAACAAGC
>MDTC01131270.1_pt1 | contig 11467 bp, 13 predicted proteins | sample 811181 | NCBI WGS metagenome assembly MDTC01 (sample SAMN05326644, study PRJNA326480) | marine metagenome | isolation source: seawater | place: Pacific Ocean: North | collected 2011 | reverse complement strand
CCATTTATTAAAGAATTCGAAAAAAATGATGATAAAATTGTTTGTGGTAACATTTTTGTTAGAAACGATATGCCATGGCACTTTGGAGATCATATATTTGTTTGTAAAACAGAGCATGTTTTGAATGCTATTGAAAATCTATTGAAACATTATAATGGCGAATGTGAACAATTAGAAGAATACATGACACAGGGATCTAAAAATAATGCTGAATTAATTTTATGTGTTGCTATGTTGCAGCAAAAAAATGCTGATATCGATTACATCAATTACACTGATTATAAAAGCAAATTTTTAAATTACATATCTGTTGTTAATATCAATGATACCACTGAGTTTATAGCGCAATGGAAACATGGTAATAAAAAATATATTAATTTATTTACAAACCATCATGATGTTAGGGATAGCGATGATTATTGACCATGATAAAAAAGTTATTGGTGTATGTGTTGCCAAGACCGGCTCTACAACATTGAGAAGAGTTTTTGGTCACACGAAAGACCCAAAACCAGAAATATATCATATGTTTCTAAGAGACATACTTTCATTAGATGAACATTATCAATCATATTACAAATTTGGTTTTGTTAGAAATCCATATGAAAGAATACATAGTGTTTATTGCGACTTTAAATGGCCACCTGCAAACCACAGTTGGGCTAAATCTGTAAAAAGAACTAAATCATTTGAAGATTTTGTGTTGAATTTAGAAAAAAGAAAATACAAAAATTATATCCACTTACAGCCACAAACTGATTACCTTTTTGTCAACGGCCTATTGGGTGTAGATTTTTTAGGTAGGTATGAAAATTACTCACAAGACGTTAACAAACTGTTGGCAAACTTTAATATACAAGTCAGTAAAGAATTGCCAAAAATTAGGGCCTCGATTAAAAAAGAACCTTTATTTTACACAGATGAAATGAAAGAAGTAGTTAGAAGAGTTTATAAACAAGATTTTGAGAATTTTAATTATGAAAAATAAAATAGGATTAGTTTTATCACATTTGCATGTGAGACAACACGAGATGTTCAGGTTTGACATGCTAGAGTATGTTATTAACTTTTTTAAAAATCGGTCAGATTTTTTTATTGTATTATCTGGCCACGGTATGGAACCACCACCAAATATTACAAAAATAGTTGATAAAATTTATTGGGAGAAAGAAATAGACAATGATGAGATAGGAAGAGGTCATCCTAAATTCTGTATCGAATCTTTTAAAATTTTGAATGATCTTGGAATAGAAAAAACAATAAAACTGAGATACTGTGATTTAATACTTGAAATCGATGATTTACTTTCTTTACTGAAGGATAATGATTTAATCTTATCTGAACAAACGTCTTTTATAAAAAGAATGATTGGTGATTTGTTTATGGCTGGATCAACAAAGAAGTTACTTGATATGTGGACAGAAAAACAATGGGATTATAGCAAAAGCGGTTTATATAATTTATATGACAACATGGAGTCTATAAGCCGTAAGCATGGGCTAGATATATATCCGTATTTGAAGAAGAATTGTTTATTTTTAAGGCCACAAAATATAAAATGGGTAACACTTGAAGGCAACTGGAATTCACTAACAAAAAGTATAGTCTCTGAAATGACTGATGACAATTTATGGGGTGCAAAACAAGGCTATCCATACTATGGAGGCTTTTGATGTTTTTAGTTTCACATAGAGGCAATATGCATGGCGCTGTAAAAAAACAAGAAAATAATCCTTTTTTTCTTGACAAAGTGACAAAAATAGGTTATAATATAGAGATAGATGTTTGGTTTATTGAAAATGAAATATTTTTAGGTCATGATAAGCCTGAGCACAAAATTAGTCTTGAATATTTAAAGAATGATTTATTTTGGTGTCATGCAAAAAACCTTGAAGCATTGGAATTTATGATTAATAATGACATACATTGCTTTTGGCATCAAGAAGATAATTTCACTTTAACCAGCAAAGGTTACATTTGGACTTACCCTAATGAGAGAGTCTGCGAAAAAAGTGTGATTGTTTGTCACAATTTGGAAGATACAATAAAATATTCTAAGATGAATATAGCCGGCATCTGCTCAGATTACGTTGGGAATTTAAAGTGAAATTAGTTGTTATCACAGGCTGTCTTGGGCTTATTGGCTCATATGTAACACGCAAATGTTTGAAAAAAGGTTGGAGAGTTTATGGAATTGATAAATGTACATATGCTGCTAATATGGAATCTTATTATGAATTTTGCGAATACGAAAACTTCGATCTCTTAGAAGAGGACATCGCCAACGTTACATATCTACCTGATTGTGACTATGTTATCAACATTGCTGCTGAATCTCACGTAGGAAATAGCATAATAGAGTCTGACGATTTTATTCATTCTAATGTTGTTGGAGTTAAAAATCTACTGGATCTGGTTCGTAGAAAGCCGAAAAACGTTGATAATCAACCAATCTTTTTCCATTTTAGTACTGATGAAGTTTATGGTGATATCGTTGAAGGGGAACATATTGAAACCGATATTTTAAAACCTTCTAATCCTTATTCAGCATCAAAGGCTGCTGCTGATATGTTTATTCTTGCTTGGGCTCGAACTTATGACATGAAGTATCTTATCTTGCGTCCTACGAATAATTATGGCAAAGGACAGTATCCTGAAAAACTGATCCCTGTATCTGTTAAATTACTACAGCGTGGTAAGAAAATTAGATTACACGATGAGGGTGAACCAGTGAGAAACTGGCTCCATGCAGACGATACAGCAGAAGCCGTTATTTCAATTATTGAGTCTGGTGTGTTTAACGAAATTTATAATGTTGCCGGTGGCTTTGAACAGAAAAACAAAGAGACCGTTAGAAAAATAGTCGAATGCTTTTTTGAAGATGACCGTAATTATCTTGATTATGTTGATTTAGGATACAAAAGAGTTGGTCAAGACGTTAGGTATGCACTTAATGATGATAAACTTAAAAAACTTGGTTGGGAACCAAAAAAGAATTTTGATGAGGAAATTGTAGAACTTGTAAAATATTACAAGAACAATTTCAGATGGTAGTATGACACAATTTGAATTTATGGTTGAAAAGAATAAAGAATTAAAAAGATGCCTTGTTGAGTTAGAAAAAAAATGTAATGAATTAATTAAGAGAATTGATACAGAGGGCACTAACATACATCATAGTATTAACACAGATATTTTTGAATTGAGCACAAGAATCTATAAATTATCCGCTGTATTGGGGTATATTAAAACTTTTGATTTAAAGTTAGAAGAATTAGATGAAAAATAAGAATGTATGAAAAAGGACAACTAGTTCACACATCATTTATGAGCCAAGAGGCTATCGGTGTGTATTTGGGTTTTTTAATCGTAAATGGCGTTGTCCTTCACAGAGTTTATAATTTAAAAAGAAAGGTAGTCACATTCTATACAAGTGACGAACTAAAACCAATAGGGAGTAAAAATGAATTATAGTTTATCAAACCAAGCCATCGGTGCTTTAATGATGGCATTACAGAAGTCTCTACTTGAGCAAACGGATATTGTTCCAATGCTTCAGGGATTTGAAATCCAGATTGACGATTCAAATCAATTAGTGATTATGAACCCTCCAGCAGTTAAGATCCCTGAAGGGGAAACTATTGAGACATCTCAACAATAATGCCTCGCTATTATTATCATTGCGATAATTGTGGTGGCGAGTTTGAGATCCGCCATGGAATGTCTGAGACTCAAGAAGAGTGCATCAAATGTTCTGTGGTCGGCTCTTTAGTCCGAATACCTCAACTTATTCAAAAACAAGAGAAGAGAGTAGATAATTCGACATCGTCCTCTCGTGTTATTGATGCCATTGAGGAGAACAGGCAACTGCTAAAACAGATGAAAAAAGAAGGACGTTTAGATGACTATAACTAATTGGCTCATTATTGCCTTATTATTATCGATTATTATCAATCTTTTAGCATTGTGGTACATTGCTAAACTACTTGCTAAGGTGCTATTTGTGTCACAAAATCTTACCGATTTAGTGGATCTTTTGAGCACTTATCGTAATCACTTAAAGAGAATCTATTCGCTTGATATGTTTCATGGAGATGAAACAATAAAATTTTTAATACAACATACAAATTCATTGCTAGATGTGCTGGAGGACTATAGCGATATTTATTTAATGACCGAGCCTATTGCGCTCGATGAAGAGGATGAAGAGTCTTATGACGACGAAGAAGAGACGGGGCCGCCGCCGGTCAACGAAGAGAATGTATTTTACGGAGGTACACGAAGCGGCAATAGTTGAGTATTGCTCGAGTAAGTGTAACGAAAGAAAATCAGAACTCTACGTTAGTTTTATTCAACCAACATTTAACGAGATGGTAGACAAGATTGTTTATTCATATCATTTTACCTCACTTGCTAATATTGATGATTTAAGAGCAGAATGCAAAGCGTGGCTTGTTACCATCTTAGATAAATTTGATCCCAACAAAGGATCTAAAGCCTTCTCATACTTTAGTGTAGTAACCAAGAATTGGTTTATTCACAAAGTCAAGAAGCAAACAAAAAGATGTCAGCGTGAGATTGAATATGACCTCGTGGCAAAAGAAGTTTACGAGCAAGAGGTTCAACCTGAATCAAACTATCTTTCCAAAAGAGAAAAAGAAGACTTTTGGCTCAAACTGTGGGAAGAGATTGAAGCGTGGGGAACTGATGATATGCGTGAAAATGAAAAGAAAGTCTATGAGGCCATAAAAATTGTTTTATCATCAGCAGATGAAATTGATATTTTAAATAAAAAGGCAGTGTATCTTTATTTACGAGAACTCACAGGATTAAATACAAAGCAGATTGTAACTCAATTAAATAAAATGCGAGAGAAATACCGAGACTTCAGAGTAGACTGGGATAACGGTAAAATTTAACATAAAACTAATTATTGTATGAGTAAAAAACTTGATAAATGCATCGAAGATGCGCTGAAGAACATTGAAGAAGATCGAAAAGTTACAAAAGAACTTCTTAATGATGCAATAAAATACGTTGCTGTTGATGAAGCCAGACACAGAGAAGTCGGTATCATTATGTCCAAGTATGTTGAAACACTTCAACGATCAAACGAGCAGTTAGTAAAGATAGCCGGCTTGATGTCGAAAAATGAAAAAGCATCTGCTGGATTAACTGAGGACGATAAAAAAGATTTGTTTGATCTTATCTCGGGTAAAACCGATGAGTAACTACTTTGTAAAGTTTTTTGACGCAATTCAGGACAGAGTTGCAAGGCATGAACTCGAAGAAGAAATCAAATTAGATAAATTATTTGGTAGAAATAAACTATCAGGTAAGACAACGTTCGAAGGTATTGTCATGAATGATCCTGCTGGCACTGCACCAGAGACAACAAATGGATCCACTGTAAATCGATTTGTTGCAGTAAAAGTTTATATAAAAGATATAGACGATCATATGTTTGATTTTGACATTCTAAATAAAACAACCGATGAACAGCAAAAAATAAATTTATTAAATAATTTAATTGGTGGTTGTTATACTGCATATCCGGACTCTGCTCTGTATTCATCTGAACCAGATCCAAAATTTCAAGCCGGATGCACTGTAGAACTTAAGTTTGCCGATCAAGGACCACAAACAGCAGATCATGGTAGAATGCGTGGCTTAAGATATACCAAAGTTACAAGACTTTCAGACAATAGATATTCACAGTTTGCAAAATATTTCACTGGTCAAGTATCTAATCTTTTTGAAAATCAATCAATATCTCAAAACTCAGATATAGACACCAGAAGTTCACGAGATATTTCAGACCTTTCACCACAAGCCCAGACTATAATTAATGAGTTCATGAACGAATACAAAAACAGAACGGGCATTGAATTGAGGCCAACTAGCACTTTGAGAACGTATGGCGCACAGGTTAGGATTGAGCACGATAATGTTCAAAGAGACGGAGGCCAAGAGTGGTACAGAAAAACTTATGGTACAAATAAGACAAGAACTGAAATGTTAAATAATTATATCAATTATCCAAATGATCGTGATGGCAACATTCAAAGAAATGTACCTATTCTAAAAGCCTCTGGTCTTGGTAGTTCCCACCTTAAAGGATTAGGCATCGATTTTAGTACGAACAAACTAACTTATGATCAAGGTGTTAAACTAGAAGAGTTGGCCCTAGAGTTCAAAAACTCTGGAAAGTTTGCAAACTTTGAGTGGGAATTGGTAAGCACAAAGTATAGCAGCAATAGAGAGGCAAGAAAAACTAAGGGAACAACATTTCCTAATGAACATTTTCACATATCAATAAAAGCAGATGCAAAGGGTCAATTTTAATGTCAGGAGATCTTAAATCACAAAAAAAACCAATTGATGTTCAATGTCTTTCCTTTACGGATCAAGGCATAAAAGAAATAATCAGTTCGGGAGAATTCACTGGTCCGTTCCACACACCTCTTGCGGAATGTATCCCAATATATGAGTCGGCTCCATGTGAAACAGTAATTGCCGGAGACAATAATGCATTTGTTATTCTTGGGCGAGACAGACCATATTCTCTAGGATCGGGCAAAGGTGCATTTGGCGGAAAATGTGGAAGGATTCATATGATTGCGGGTCTGGCTGCTGCATACGATAATAAATCCGATGCTCTAGAAACAGGACCTAATTTAATTACAGATGCGGCTACTGTTTATATTACCGAGAGAGGCAATATTGATGCTTATCTTGGTTTGCCTCCGGGTAAACATAGAAGTGCTGATGATCGATCTGCAATCGCACTAAAAGCAGATCATACAAGAATAGTAGCACGAGAATCTATCAAGATGTATGCTGGTCCCACGAAAACAAGTTCAATTAAAAAAGAAACCACTTCCGTCGGAGGTGAACTTGATATGAGAGGCCGCATTGATTTAATCGCCGGCGACGAAGAAAATCTACAACCAGCAGTTCTTGGGAATCACCTCGCAGAATATCTTTCTGAATTATCAACGTTAATACGTCAAATATGCGTTGCGGTTGAAGACCTTAACAAAAGAACAAATAGAATCAATAATGCTCTTGCGATTCATACTCATACATTAATCGCTCCTACTTTGTTGACAACTCCTCCTAGTTTTGTTTTTCAGGGAGCACAAAAATCAGACTTTATCAAAGGCAAAAAAGCAAAATTTAATCACAGTTTCACTAATCTTAATGTAGTATTGCAAGAATTGAATGGATTTGATTTTGATGATTTACTGCCAATTAAAGGCAGAAATAATTTCCTTTCGGATAGTATTTATATAACATGACCACACTTAATGAATCAAAATTTTTAAACAAACAAAAAGATGTTTGTGAAGATACCGTTGCGGAGAGGCCACCTCCAAAAATATGCCCAAGTTGTATACCAAATCCGGATGCAATTGTGCCCACTTGGTATGAGTCCGAAGAGCCGTTTCTTGACGAACAACGATGCGAGTATGTTGTCAGAGTCAATGTAAATGACAACGGGGATACCTATGATGTATCCGAAATGAGAGCATCGGGTAAATCTCTTCGAGAAGTCTTAAATTCATATAAGATCGCAGGAATCTATCAACTTTTACGTTTTTTTGAAAAAGAGATATCAAATCAAGTAATTTTTGCTTTCGCCGATGATCCACAAAAACTTAAGAGATTATTAAGAAGAAATAGGGCAAAAACAGAAGATTTAGTTGAGAAAGTAACACAAAGCGTCACCGATGGTGTATTTGATATTTATTCTTTAAGTGATGGACTTATTGAGGCTTATGGACTAAACGCCGAAGGATTTAATCCCGAAGCGCTTGAACTTTATGCTAGAGCCGATGATTATTGGGTTTCTTTATATCAAACACCAAAAGGCGGAGAACCAATCTGGGTTAAAGTTGTAATCCCGGCATTTATATTTAATAGAATACCTGAAGGTGTTGCCGGTGCTGAAGAAGATGAATCTGATACGTCTGGCGAAAGAGAAGTTATTATTGATGGCACTAAATTTAAAGGCAAGATACGAAGACTAAAACATGTGCTAGGAGTTTATAGTAAGTATCAAGCATATTGGTGGCAATCTGAAAAAGGTAAGTTGACTTTCCAGAACGATCCAACCAAAGGCTCTTATAAGAACTCTTTCTATTGTAAAATTTACATTGATAAAATTGAAGATATAGCGGATGAGATTGAGTCGCTAATTGAATCACAAACTAATTTTCGATTTAGACGTCGTAGAACTCGTCGTGCTGTTGACAAAATTAAGATTACATTCAAGCAGAGAGGTAACAACCCTTATTACATTAAAAAACTTGAAGTAATGGGTTTTAGTTGCCCTGAGTATGAAACAATACGTTTAAATTCTCTTAAATCTGGAGCGAGAAAATACAAAGCCCCTTTTAATAATCAAACGGCTTTGGGATATATAGCAAATCTAAATCCTATTGATAGCGACTTAAATTCAAGAGAGACCCCACCATGGCTTGACTTTTTAGTAAAATATACATATCCAAAATTAACTCTTGATTATGGAAATGCCTCACCAGAAACAAGTGTGACCGATGGTACCACTTCAATTCTTGGATGTATTGTTGATAATAATGGAGGAACAGAGGGTCTTCGTGATTTTTTCTTTGACCAAGTTATTTCAACCTTTGAAGCAATTGAATACAAATGGAATCAAAATGCATGCAAAGTTTTAGCCGGAGCAGCACAGGCCTCAAGAGCGGCAGGTGATGCAGCAAGATCTGGCTTGTCAGATGATGAAGCGGCATTACAGCAAGATCGAATTCTTGGAGAACTTGAAGAAGAATTAGACAAAACTACTGACGCCAGCGCTCTGATGTTTGCCGAGGCTGCCATTGAACGTGGGATTGATGAGTTAGAAGAAGAATTATATAAAATCGAAAAAGAACAAGAGTTCCAAGAGCAGATAGATGCCCTTCAAAAACAAAGAGAAGAAGCAGAAAAAGAATTAAAAGATATAGTTTTTTTATGGGATGCATTTTTTGATGACTTTGATGCTGATGCTTTAGCAATTCCCGGCGAGGTTGAGGGAACAATGACCGCTGAAGAGTTCGCAGATGCTACTCTTATTATTCCTCCTCCTGCTCCGTCCCCATTACTGGGGGAGTCGCCCGCAGCACCATATCCAGTAAAGCCGGATTCAGAAATTGTTGATGAAACGTGGTCTGAAATTTTTGAGGGCAATTTGGCTGAAGAAGACGGCTCTACATTAGAGACTCTTCGAGAAACAGTTGTAACAGGACCAACTAGTCAATTACAAAATGCATACGATAAGTATCTAGAAACCGGTTTGTACACAAAAGCATTTTATGCAGATCAAATCCGTAGATTTGGAAATGACATAATAGCATTTTCAACAATTGTAAGTGAAGAAAAAATTGATAGAGCCAAAGAATTATCAAAACAAATTCCTTCTTTTGTCGGCCAGATAGATAGAATCAATAAACAGATTCAAGAACTTCAAGAAAGCACTGCAAAATCTCGAGCAAAAGCACAAAAGAAAGCCGAAGACGAAAAAAGAAATATTAAAAAAGCGGTTGCTAAAACAAAAAGAAAAGATTTAAAGCAAGTTAACAAAGAAGCAGATGGTATTTTATCTGGAAGAAAAGCCAGAAAGCAAAATCGAGAACAAAGAGAAAAAGATAATAGATATTTTAGAACAGATGCAAGAGTTGCTAGAACAGAACGTCGTCAATCTCGTGGAGCCGAAAGAGGAGAAAATCCGTTTATTGCAGCAGGTCGAGAAGCAGCAATTGCTGGTTTTGATTTTGAAAATTCGCTCATCTCTTTATTCTTGACAGAAGAAGAAATGGCAAACTTTGGTTTGTCTGGTTTTAATTTATCAAGAATTGCAGGAAAAAGAAAAAAAGGCGAAGGTGCAAGGCAACGATTAAAAAACTTTTTTGATAACTTTGGTATTTGTGGTTTTAATAGATTGATTGAAAAAGCCATTAAGTGTTTGTTGTCTGGGATGGACTTAAGAACGGCGCTCAATCAGATCGTTCGTGCAGCGATATCAAACATGTCACCTGCGGCAATGGATAAACTACTTGTTGGTCTTGACCCGAGAAAACAAGCAGAGATTAGAGAATATGTCGCCGAGCAATTTGGAAATATGCCTGCGCCATGGGAAAGAGATTATCAACCCGGTCGTGTAACAACCGATCAACAAATGGACGCACAACAATTATCGGGTGTATCAGATAATATTTCTTCAAATGCGGGTAATATTGAAAAATATAAAACACAAGTATCAGCGCTTGATGATTTTGTTTCCGCTTTAAGAGAGTTTCTCGGCGATATAGAACAACAAGCAAGTTCGACTCAATTACCAACTGGCATCACACTAAGGGTTGGAGATGCTGGCAATAATGTGAAAACATTACAGCAACTCTTAATAGCAGAATTTGGACCACCAATACCAGATCAGCCCGGCTTAGATCCTCGCTTTTCTGTTGATGGAAGTTTTGGACCCGTGACCGAAGCGGCTGTTGAATATTATCAGGCGACAAAAGGCTTAACCGCAGATGGAATAGTTGGGCCTCAAACTATTAATTCATTAAACGGTCCAAAAAAACCATCAACACTTAGTCCTGAGAATATAGACCAAATTTCAATTCAATTTTCTGCCAATGATGAGATAAAACAATTTTTGATTTCTTCACTAACAGGCAAAACACCAGACCAAGCACCAACGGTTGCAAATCAAATCAAAGATGATCTAAATAAAAAAATAGAAGAACTTGAGACGAAAGGTAAAGAACTTCAAGGCTCATTAACATCAGAACAACTTCAGCAATGGCAGAACATGTCCGATGAAGAACGGCAGCGAATGATTAATGATGCTCGTATCGAAGCCGGAATAACTGTTGATGTTTCAAATCCAGAACAGGTTCGTCAAGGCTCTATTGGAGCAACACTTGGAAATGTCCAAGGTGCTATTTTTGATGCATACGTTGAGGCTTTCATGTCTTTGGTTGGAATCGAAGATTTATTTGCGGCTCTGGATAAGATTCCCGGTGCCAAATTAATTGGAAGAATTATTGCATCTTTTGACTGCCCTAACGTTCACTTTGTTTACCCTCCGATTAGATCATTTTTGAGTACCTTAACTTTCAAGCAGTGTTTGGATGGTGGAAGACTTGCATTTCCGAAACTTCCGAGGTTACCGAACATTAGAAGTCTAGCAGGGATTATATTTAGAAAATTAGTTGAAATATTATTAAGCGCAATAGCAGATTTGATAGTGAGGGTCATTACTGCACTGCTACTAAAAGTGCTATTGACAATTGAAAACGCCTTGTGTAAAGCGCTTGAGGCCGTAGGTAGATTTGCCGCCGAAGCCGTTAAAGGCGCCGATGCTAATTTTGGTGGCATGATACGTGATTTGTTTTGTGATGATGGTACAAGCGATTCAGAGATTGATGATTTTACTTCAAGT
>MDTC01014144.1_pt1 | contig 11467 bp, 9 predicted proteins | sample 811181 | NCBI WGS metagenome assembly MDTC01 (sample SAMN05326644, study PRJNA326480) | marine metagenome | isolation source: seawater | place: Pacific Ocean: North | collected 2011 | reverse complement strand
CTTCTCCCTGCTGTCCGCAGCCAATAAAGAGGGGGAGCATACTCAAATGAGAAAGAGTTACTAAAAGGATTTTATGTTTCATAATTCGAACTATTCTCGCACCATTCTGAAAAGGTCAAATAGAGAATACCCAAAATATTTTTAAAAAATCTTGCAGTTAAATCGTTGATTTTTGCTTTTCGGTAGCACTGTAACAAAAGTGTTGCTAGTAGTCATCTCAAGTTACAGGTCAGCACATACACATGTATGCGATTTTTAACCTTACCTTTACAACCTATTTAGCCTTCTTTAGAAACTCATGTATCTCTATCGCAGTCAGTAGGTGACCTCGTTTATCCATATGCTTATCTTTTATATGATGAGAGTTATCCCGAAATGGTGTCGAGTTAATGAACTCTATTCCTTGTTCTTTCAATCTGCCAACTAAAAGGTTGACAGAATTTTCATAAGCATCTGAGACCTTACCATCATATCGAAAAGTAGGTATAACATAAGCGTACAAATCGATATTTTTACTATCTAAAAGTTGTTTTATCTTTCGCCAAACAGAAACATGAGTTTCAATATACAAGGGGTGCAATTCGAGTTCAAAAATCAATCTTTTCGGAAGAGAATTTGACTCAATCCTATCTATGCCGTTTTTGTTCGAGATGGATTTTTTTGCTTTTACAAGCAATCGTAAAATAGCTGAATTTTTCACCAACCAGAATTTTAAAGACGATGGTTTAGGTGACGGCATAACTTGATAATTTCTATCGAAATGATTGTTATTTATCCTGTATCCTAGCATAGCGGAATATTGGGGATGTAAAATATCTCCCTCTACATCATTGTAAGGAAGATATCCAATAAGAACCGCCTTTGGTTTAATACCTGTAGCAAGCAAATCTAATAAAACTGAATACTGGTATACAGTAGAGCTTCCTGTTACAGCACAATTGTATGTATTAAGTAAAAATTTTTCTTTAAGAACATCTGAAAACCGATCCTTTTGTTCTACATAACCCCAAGTGTGAGAATCACCAAGTATTAGCAAATCAATAGATGAGTCAGTCGATATCTCGTCTTCAAAAAAGCCCAAAGAATTAGTTTTTATATCGTAAGTCAGATCAGCGAATCTATGAGTACCAGAAAAATTTGGAGTAAGAGACATACCCTTAATAGGATCCTCAATAAACATCCCTTTTGGATAGCTGTAGCCATGAACTACACTAAACTTCTCAAAAACCCTCAATATTATTTCTGCTAATATGAGTGCAAATAGAACACTTATCGAAACTATAAATAATCTATGAATCCAACTCATAGCGTTCCTCATAATTTTCTTTAAGTACTGCGTCTCGCTGTTCTTTGTAAGGCATGTAATTACCAACTGCTAACACATCAATTACTGTACTCATAAAGTACCTGAGTGCCTGTGTTGGAGTGCAAATAATTGGTTTGCCGCACATGTGAAATGAAGTGTTAACAACAACTGGACAGCCGGTCTTTACTTTGTATTAGATTTAAATTCAATTTCAGGGAATTTGCTTTTGATCTCCCACTGCCTTCATCGAGTAGTAAAATGCTCGAAATGTTCGACTTGGATTTACTTTGTAATCGGGGTTTTAAAGTTACAGCCAAGAATGAAGAAAAAAAACGTTCAAATGAGAAAGAGTTACTAAGAGGATCTTATGTTTCATAATTCGAACTATTCACGCACCATTCTGAAAAGGTCAAATAGAGAATACCCAAAATATTTTTAAAAAATCTTGCAGTTAAACCGTTGATTTTTGTGCTTTTCGGTAGCCTTATAATTAGCGATGGATTCTGCTGATCAAAATACCCATAGCAATGAGGCCTTCCTGAAGCTTTTCCTTAAGAACGAGAGCGGCTTAAAAGCATACATTCGTTCCTGTGTTATTAAACCTGAGGAAGTGGACGAAATCATGCAGGAAGTAAGTTTGGTTGCATGGAGGAAATTCGAGACGCTTGAGCAACCAGAAAAGTTTGGAGCATGGGCCTGCTTGATCGCACGGTTTGAGGTTTTGAAATTCAGAAGAAAGAAGGCCCGGGACCGATTGGTTCTGGACGAGGATATTATTGCAAAGATTGGAATCGATGCCGAGGAGCAGGTGTCCCGTAGACAGTTGCAATTATCTGCCTTGGATAAATGCCTGAAAAAGTTAAGGCCACCGGAGAAACAATTGGTTAGGCAAGCGTACACTCCCAAAGTCACGAAGAAGGAATTGGCAGAAGAGTTTGGTCAGACTGAAGCGGCTTTTTATCAAAAACTCGCCCGTATACGTATTAAACTTCGTGATTGTATGAACCATAAAATGATCGCCATGAATACAGGAGTTTCAGCATGACTGAGGAAGATAAAGAGTTAGTACTAGAGTATCTGGACGATCGTCTTTCAGCTTCGAAATTTGATTCCTTACAAACTCTTTTGAGAGAGAATAAGGATGCCCGTTCTTTTCTTTTAGATTTGAGCACGATTGATACGAAACTGGATGATTTTAGTTTATCTGTTGATCAACAGACAAGTGCTCCACTGATCATTCCTTTTTCATGGCGTGAATATACCTGGCCTGTTGTGGCCTGTTTGCTTGTCCTTTTTTTGTGCACTTCAGGATACTTCCTTTTTTCAGATCCTAAAATCGCCACGATTCAATCATGCGAAGATGCAGCCTGGGAGAGTGATTTACCCACTACCGCTGGGTCTGAGCTTACATCTGGTTCCCTAAAACTCCGCACTGGCTTAGCTTCGATTGAACTTCGATCAGGAGCCAATCTTATTTTGGAGGGCCCGGCAGAAGTAAACCTGATTTCTCCAATGAAAATCCGCTTGGTTTCAGGCATGGCTATTGTAGAGGTTCCTGAAAGCGCTATTGGATTTGTGCTCGAAACACCAGATGGCTATGCGATTGATTATGGCACCCGTTTTGCTGTTGCTGTAGATCCGATAAAAAATGTTTCCTCGTTTGAGGTTATTGACGGTGAAATAGGGGTTCATCATCCAGAAAGTGGTTCAGCAGTCCGGTTGGTTGATAATCAAACCATATCGATTGAAAAGGGAATTGTATCTTCCTTGAAAGAAGGAGAAGGGGAACAAAAGATTTCTGCAAGTAAAGTAACAAAAAGAGTTTTTGCGGGTAATACCTCAACCAGTATTATTCGTAACGATCAGAGAGATCTTTATCTAGCCGATGATGTTTTATTGGTTAAAAGTTCGGATATTCTACCTTCTTTTGACCGTCGGGCATTACTGGAATTTGACATCAATGAATTTGATCCTACTCAATACAAAAAGATTCGACTAAGCCTCAATTTAGTCCCTGCCAATGGGTTGCGTTCCCATCTGCCCGAAGAAAATATCTTTGCGGTTTATGGGATCAAGCAATCTTGGGGGCCTGGCTTACTTTGGTCGGAAGCTCCTCCAATTGAATTGGCAGAAAAACTTGGAACCTTTTCCATCCCCCGAAGTAAGCAGTTCGGCAATTATGGGATTGAGACCGATGAATTAAAACAATTTGTTCAATCCGGAAATAGTAAATTGTTGATTATTCGTGAAACTTTTGAAACTCGTGGATCAGGAATGATTCATGCCTTTGCCAATAACAACCACCCCCATTTTGCACCTCCTGTTTTGGAGTTTTATTAAACCAAACAAGTTATGACACGATCTTTCCAATGGATTCCTGTTCTCTGTTTTGTTTCAATTCCCGGTTTGTTCGGGGATGTGCAGAAATTGAAGTTTAATCGGGATATCCGGCCCATTCTTTCTGACGCTTGTTTTCATTGCCACGGGCCCGATGAGGCAGACCGGCAGGGCGGTTTACGTTTAGACCTAGAGGAATTTTCTCAAAATCCAGGAAAGTCTGGTCTTTCGGCTATCGTGCCCGGAGATTTGGAGGAAAGTGAAATGATCTTTCGTATTCATTTGCCAGAGGACGATGAGGAACATATGCCCCCATTGGATAGCGGAAAATCGATAACCCCTGAACAAAAGAAAGTCTTGGAAAGATGGATCGAGGAGGGTGCTGATTATGAAAAGCATTGGTCATTTGAGAAACCGAAAAAACCAAGCGTGCCAGAGGGTATTGCTGAACATCCGGTGGACTCATTTATTTTGAGAAAGCTGCAAAGCGTGGGAATGAAGCTGAATCAACCAGCAGAAAAGGAGACTTTGTTGCGTCGTGCCAGCCTTGATCTAATCGGTCTACCGCCTACGGTTGAGGAAATAGATTCATTTTTAGCGGATGATTCTGAGTCTGCATATGAGCAACAACTCGACCGTCTATTGGAATCGGAGCATTTTGGCGAGCGCATGGCCCTGGAATGGTTGGACTTAGCCCGATACGCAGACAGCAATGGATTCCAGAGTGATGGAAGCCGGGATATCTGGATGTGGCGGGAGTGGTTGATTGATGCATTTAACCGCAACCTTCCTTTTGATCAATTTACCATTGAGCAATTAGCCGGGGATCTCTTGTCCAACCCATCGGAAGACCAAATTATCGCCACTGGCTTTAATCGTAATCATCGGCTTAATGGGGAAGGGGGAAGGATTGAGGAAGAGTGGTTTGTGGAGACGGTGATCGATAGAGTGGAAACAACTGGATCCACCTGGATGGCACTCACTTTAACATGTGCCCGTTGTCATGATCACAAGTATGATCCCATTTCCCAGCAGGAATTCTATGAACTCTTTGCCTTTTTTAATTCAGTGGAAGAAACGGGCGTTCTTCATCCAAGAGGCAAATTTGGAGTCAATACACCTCCTATTTTGAAAGTACTCAATGAGGAGCAAAAGCAGAGGAAAGTGAATTTACAACAATCAATCCAGCAAGCGGAAGTTGCCGTCAAGGAAGCAGAGGAAAATATGGATTCTGCTTTTGAGGAATGGGAGAAAAGAGAGCGAAAGAAAGTTTTGGAAGCAAAATTGGAAAACCTATGGTCCCCATTTGAGGATACTTCTGCTATATCCAAACTTGGCAGTAAACTTAGTAAACAAACGGATGGTTCCTTGCTCGTGGATGGGAAGAATCCGAAGGGGGATGTTTATCATCTTACTGGAGATCTTAGCCTTACTCATGTTGGAGCTTTGCGGTTGGAGGTGCTGCCGGATGAGTCTCTTCCTTCCGGGGGGCCGGGCCGGGCTGGTAATGGAAATTTTGTACTCACTGGAATTGAGACAAAATTCATATTCGAGGATCAGGAAAAAAAGCCCGTTTTTATAGAATGGAATGGTGCCAAAGCAGATTATTCCCAACCCAAATGGCCGGTTGAAAATATTCTTAAAAATGCCAAGCACTTAAACAGGGGAAATGCATCCGGGTGGGCGATCGGAGCATTTGAAGAGCAAAACCGTGTTCCCAGAGAAGCAATCTTCTTAGCTAAAAAATCGGTGGCTGTGCCCAAGGGAGCTAGCTTACAAATTTCCCTCTATCACAAGTCCAAATACCCGGATCACAACATTGGCAGATTCAGGATTTCATTGGCCTCGCAAAATCACGCCGATCTGAATCAGGAATTTAGACTGCCATCCCATTTGATTTCTTTACTCAAATCATCGGGCGAGAATGCATCCACAGATCAAAAAGTTCTCAAAGAGTACTTTCGGGAAAATACCCAGACTCCGTTAAAAATTGCTGAGATGGAGGTTAAGAGGGCCAAAGAAAAGTTAAATCAATTTATGGATAAGGTTCCTTCCACCTTGGTGATGCAGGAAAGAAAAACTCCCCGGGACGCTCATATTTTACATCGTGGAGAATACGATCAAAAAAGAGAAAAAGTGGGTAGGGCATTACCCGCGGCCTTGCCTCCATTTCCCAAGGATGCACCGATGAACCGTTTGGGTTTTGCTCAGTGGTTGGTTACTGGAGAACATCCACTGACGGCTCGGGTATGGGTAAATCGTGTATGGGAGAGACTGTTTGGTGTGGGCATTGTAAAGACTTCGGAAGACTTTGGTTCGCAGGTTGAATGGCCGTCCCATCCAGACCTACTCGACTGGCTGGCTGTGGAATTTGCTCAACCCAGCGCTTTACCCCCTGTAGATGGGATTTCTGCTCAGGCATGGGATATGAAAGCAATGATCAAATTCATTATGCTGAGCAAGACCTACCAGCAGAGTTCTTCTGCTAGTGATAATCTTTACAACAAGGACCCTGATAACCGTCTGCTCGCCCGTGGTCCACGTCTGAGATTACCAGCAGAAATTATTCGGGACCAGGCACTTGCTTCCAGTGGACTGCTTGTGCCAAAGATTGGTGGGCCCAGTGCCCGGCCCTACATGCCCGATAAAGTATGGGATGAAACCAGTACCTTTGGAAATATGCTCAATTATAAGGCAGATCAAGGGGAGGGGCTGTATCGTCGCAGTATTTACACAATTTGGAAACGCACAGCAGCCCCGCCATCCATGCTTCTTTTTGATGCACCCAATCGCGAAATCTGTATGCCTAAGCGCTCACGCACCAATACACCCCTGCAAGCGTTGGCCTTGATGAATGAAGTTACTTATGTGGAAGCTGCCCGTGCACTTGCCGAGAAAATGTTGAGTATTGAATCAGCCAAAAATACCGAAGACAGATTGATTTTAGGTTATCGGTTGGCCACAGGTAGTTCCCCGAATGCCGAGACTTTATCCATTTTGATAGATGGGCTTGATAAAAGAAGGAAGCGTTTTTCGGAAAACCCAGATGCCGCAAAGAGTTTGATCAACCAAGGATCTTCGACCCCTCCGTCGGATATGGATGAAGTCGAATTAGCAGCCTATACCAGCACGGCAAATATTTTGCTGAACCTTGATCGTGTAATCATGAAAAACTGAGAACAAATATGAATACATTTTCACAATTATTTGCACAGAAACCAGGTAGCTTAGCAGCTCAGGATTTTTTAAACCGCAGGATCTTTTTGCGCAATGGAGCGGCTGCTCTAAGTACGGCAGCCCTTGCCGGCTTACTTCCTAGGGGAGCAGAGGCTTCACCCTTTTCATCAATCGGTTCCTTTCCCAATTTTGCCCCCAAGGCGAAGCGGGTGATCTACCTTTTTCAGTCGGGTGGACCTTCCCAGATGGATTTGTTTGATCCCAAGCCGATGATGGAAAAGGAGCGGGGTAATGATCTCCCTGAATCGATACGTAAAGGGCAAAGGCTGACCACCATGACCTCGGGTCAGAAGAGTTTCCCAATTGCACCAAGTATTTTCAAGTTTACCCAGCATGGCCAGTCCGGTCAGTGGATGAGTGAGCTACTCCCTCATTTATCCAAGAAAGCAGATGAGCTTTGTTTCATTAAATCGATGCACACGGAGGCGATTAATCATGACCCGGCAATGACCTTTTTCCAGACGGGACATCAGCTTGCGGGTCGTCCAAGTTTTGGTTCCTGGGTAAGCTACGGGCTGGGTGCATCCAATCAGGATTTACCCTCCTATGTTGTTTTAACTTCATTTGGTAGCGGTCGACCCAGTTGCCAGCCTCTTTATGACCGCCTCTGGGGTGCCGGGTTTTTACCTACCCGTTACCAGGGGGTGAAGTTTCGCAACAGTGGAGATGCGGTGTTGTATCTGTCGGATCCTCCTGGGATAGACCGTGCAATGAGAAGGGGCATGCTCGATGACTTGGCCAAGCTCAACCGAATGGATCACAAAGCGGTGGGTGACCCGGATATTGATGCCCGTATTTCCCAGTATGAAATGGCCTTTCGTATGCAGGCTAGTGTGCCAGACCTGCTTGACTTATCCAAAGAGCAAGAAAGTGTGATCAATCAATATGGGCCTGATGTCCGAAAGCCTGGCTCTTATGCTGCGAATTGTTTGCTTGCCCGCAGAATGGCTGAACGGGATGTTCGCTGTATCCAGTTGTTTCATATGGGCTGGGATCAACACGGTAATCTACCCACTCAGATTCGTGGTCAATGCCGTGATGTGGATCAACCGACAGCTGCTTTGATTTCCGACCTTAAGCAACGTGGCTTACTAGATGATACCTTAATCGTCTGGGGCGGTGAATTTGGCCGTACGACATATTCACAGGGTGCATTGACCGAAAAAAACTATGGTCGTGATCATCATCCTAGGTGTTTCACCATGATGTTGGCAGGGGCTGGAGTGAAAAAGGGTTTTTCCCACGGAGAAACCGATGATTTTTCCTACAATATTACCAAGGACCCTGTTCATGTGCATGATCTTAACGCCACGATCCTTCACTTAATGGGCGTGGATCACAAAAAGCTAACCTACAAGTTTCAGGGCAGGGATTACCGGCTGACTGATGTTCATGGACATGTGGTCCAAAACATACTTTCTTAAAACCTTAAAAATAAAAATCATGAATCAACATTCAAAAAGACGTGAATTTCTCCGGGTAATCGGTGGGGTAGGGATTACTTCCTGGCTTGCTCCCAATTATGTAATAGGGGCTAAGCCCAGTAGTGCTCTGAGTCGCTCAGGAGTTTTGCTGGAGGCTTCTTCCTTTGCCAAAACAGGTGGGTGGAAAATTGATACCCAGCATTATTTACAAATGGGAGGAAATTATTTGCTCGCTCATGGGATGGGCAAACCAGTCGAAGATGCAGAGACTACCATTGATTTGCCCAGTGCGGGGAAATGGAATGTCTGGGTTAGAAACCGGGACTGGTGTAAAGGCGACTGGGAGTCTCCCGGACGGTTTGAGGTGATGGTCGAAGGAAAGCCGTTGGAGGTAACCTTTGGCGAAGCAGATGAATCTTGGCACTGGCAGTCCGGGGGAAGTGTGGAAATTGCCAAGGCCGGTAAAACCAAAGTCTCTCTTCGTGACCTTACTGGATTTGATGGCCGTTGTGATGCCATTTATCTCACCCAGGAATCAGACCCTCAATTGCCAGGGGATGACCTTAAGGAATTATCGGACTGGAAAGATGAAGTCAGTGGGCGGTCAAAGGAAAAGGTAGAGGAACTCTCCTTTGACCTGGTTATCGTTGGTGGTGGAATCTCCGGCTGTGGTGCGGCCTTGGCTGCCCGTTCTCAAGGGATGAAAGTTGCCCTTATTCAGGACCGTCCGATTTTTGGCGGTAATGCCAGCCAGGAGATTCGTGTCCATACCCTAGGTATTCATGGATATGGCTCTGACATTCTTAAAACCATAGATACGGCACACTGGCCGAATGGTCATTACAAAGCAAAGGATGATCAGCAAAAACGGGAAAAGACCATGGCAGAATCCGGGGTCAATTTGTTCGCCTATCATACTGCCTGTGGTTTGGAGAAAGAGGGAGATAAAATCTTTAGTGTAGAAGCCCGTGAGGTGAAGCACGGAAAAATTAAAAGGTTTCGTGCTCCAATCTTTATTGATGCAACCGGGGATGGTTGGCTTGGATACTGGGCCGGAGCGGACTACCGATATGGTCGTGAAGCCGCTTCCCAGCACAACGAAGGCTGGGATAAGTTTGGGGATCTTTGGAGCCCCAAAGAAGCGGATAATCGGGTGATGGGGACGAGTGTTCTGTGGAACAGCGAGCGTACGAAAACAAAACAGGATTTCCCCAAGGTTCCATGGGCTATGCCGGTTGCAGGAGGTCATGTAGCAGCCAAAGGTGAATGGTTTTGGGAGTATTCAGATAATGATCTCAATCAGATCGATGATGCAGAAACGATTCGGGATCATATGCTTCGTGCAATTTTTGGCTCCTTTGCTAATGCGAAGAAGAACCCAAAATATGCACCTGATCGCTTAAAATGGGTTTCTTTTGTGGGCGGAAAGCGGGAATCCCGGAGATTAATGGGAGATCATATCTATGATATGCATGACGCAGTTGAACGGAAAGAGTTTGAGGATGCTGTAGTTGTGGAAATTCGGGAGGTGGATGGACATTTCCAGAGAAAATTAAAGGGAGCCAAACAGGATTTTCTTTCTGCAGCCATGTTCCGCCACACCGGTGGATATTATTATATTCCATTCCGCAGTTTGTACTCCAGAAATCTATCCAATTTGATGATGGCAGGCCGTAACTTTAGTTGCACCCATGTTGGACTGTGCGGACCCAGAGTGATGAACACATGCGGACAGATGGGAATTGCCACTGGTTTTGCCGCCTCTCTTTGTAAAAAGCATTCGGCATCTCCCCGTGCGGTTGGAAAATCTCATATCAAAGAATTAAAAGAACTTATCGGGTTTGATGGATCCAAGCCTATGCATAATCCAAGCAAGAAAGTTCACTGATACCTGAATGAGACATCTGGTCAACTTCGGCCTTCTATTTAGCTTTTCCGCATTGGCGGTTACAGGGGTGCTGGCTTACTTGGAGCCGTTCTCCCTTACCGTCACACAAATACATATTCTTGCCGGGTCGGTTACCCTGGTCTTGGTCATCCTTCACCTGCTTTCCCGTATTCCTTATTTTAAGAGTCGGGTTAGTAAGGGTAAGCAGGCAGAATCTATGCGTAAGCAGGTTTTAGTTTTTGGTGCTGGTTTTGGATTTTTGGTGTATGCAGCAATTGCTGGCTTACCGCCATCTTCGTGGTTGATAGAAAATAGTTATGAGCACAAGAACCGTGCTCAGATTGTCCGGTCATCCAACTTAGTCGGCTTTGATCAACCGGAACCTCATCGAAAGCTTATCGTCCGAAAAAGCCTGGATGACTATGGGAGTGGGTTATCTATTAACCTGAGTTTTCGAAAGAAGCTGAACCCTATGCCATCGATTGCAGTATGGGCGGAAAGCACGGTTGGATCCATGATTGAAACCTTATACCTTGAGCAGTCGCTTGCTTATTCGGAAACTCCTCTTTGGGAAGATTATCGTACGCAGCGTAGTCATATTCTTCCTCTCTGGCGCCACCGGTATACCCTTCTTTCGGGGATCACTCCATCAGGGGAAGTGGACGCGGTGAGTGGCGCAACAGAGTCTCACCGCTTTGCCCTCGATCCATATCTTGATGAAGGAAAAGGAAATGAATTTGTTCTGTGTGTGGAAATCAATGCACCTGCGGATATCAATGAGCGGCATAAGGATCCTATCCTTGGTCAGCCTTCCTTGCTTTACAGTTGTCTAATCGAGATCGATAGGGAGGAGCCTTATTACTTGCTTGAACTGACGGGTCATGGAGGAGGAGATGCATTGGAAACGGGAAATATTCAATATGATTTGGATGACATTGATACTGCCAAACAGATGAAGGATTTGTTTTTGGTAAAATTGGAAAAATAAATTTACCTTTCCTGCTCTCAAGAGTTAGGTTCATTGATTATGAATCGCCCATTTGTCATTGTCCTATCTGTAATCCAGCTTTGTTTTCCATTGGCTGCAAAAGAAACAAAGCCTTCGAATGCTCCTACAGAAAGAACTCCCGGTGCAGCTGTGAGTTTGGATTGGACCAAAACTATACCAGTGCCATCTCCACTAACCGTTAGCGTTTCGGTAAAAGGAGGCCAGCCTGCACAGGATACAAATGGATTCGGGGTGCAGGGCAAAGGATCCAACCGGGTGGATCCGGG
>MDTC01232835.1_pt1 | contig 11468 bp, 8 predicted proteins | sample 811181 | NCBI WGS metagenome assembly MDTC01 (sample SAMN05326644, study PRJNA326480) | marine metagenome | isolation source: seawater | place: Pacific Ocean: North | collected 2011 | reverse complement strand
TACGGTATAGTGATGATTTATAAAGACAAAAGAAAGGAATTATTTCAAGGTTATAAATTAACTACCAATAACAGAATGGAATTGCTTGCTGTGATTAGGGCTTTAGAAGAAGTTAAAACTGATAAACACAAGATTAAAATCTATTCTGATTCTAAATATGTTGTAGAGTCAGTTGAGAAGGGTTGGATCTGGAATTGGCAAAAAAAGAGTTTCAAAAATAAACAGAATGTAGACTTATGGAAAATGTTTATACCATTATATAAAAAGTATGATGTGAAATTGATTTGGGTTAAGGGTCATGACGGTAACACTGAGAATGAAAGATGTGATTTTTTAGCAAACTCTTGTCAAGAAAATATCTTAATTGATGACATAGGATATGAAACTGAAACTATTTAAAAGAAATAGCTGCACCTATTATACCTGCATTATTTCTATTTCTGGCAGGAATAATTTCAGATTTAGACTCTAGTTTTGATACAAATTCATTAAAATAATTACTTACTCCTCCACCCATAACTATTTGACTAGGGGAAAGAAGTGTATCAATATAAATCAAATATTCGTTAAATCTATTGGTCCAATCAACCCACGAGAGATTCAATTTTTTTCTAGCCAGGTTTGATATATATTTTTCGGCAGAATCTCCGTACATCCTTAAATGACCAAATTCAATATTAGGAACTAATTTACCGTCAACAAATATAGATGTACCGATTCCAGTTCCAACTGTTATCACCATAACTACACCTTTAATATTAATTTTATCATTTAAGGCAATCTCGGATATTCCTGCAGCGTCAGCATCATTTAATGCAACACAATCAAGATTGAATTTTTTTAAAAACTTTTTCTTAATATCTACACCAATCCATTTATTCTTTACGTTTGCAGCAGAATACACGATATTTTTTTTAACAACACCTGGGAATCCACATCCTACCTTTCCTTCCCAGTTTAATTTATCGATAATATCTGATTTAATACATTTTAAAATTTTTTTTGGTGTTGATTTTTTTGGTGTTGGAAATCTAATTTTTTCAGATAATAATTCACCTGAATCTGTATCTACAATTGCTCCCTTAACACCTGAACCTCCAATATCTATTCCTAATACATTCATTTTATAATTTTTAATTTAGCAAAATTTAGCAGCAAAGTCTTTTCTCCGACACTTTTAAATTTAACAATTGCTTTATTTTGATTATTTTTCATATCAAGTTCTAAAATTTCACCAATACCAAAACTTGGATGTTTTACTTTTAATCCAACATCTAAATCACTTAATAAGCTAGACTTAAATGATATATCCTTATTTGAAACTTTTTTCAATTTTGAGAAATTCTTAGACCTTTCTCTTATCATATTTTTAACAAATGATTTATTCGTATTTCTGATTTCCCCATCAATATATATCGGAGAAATTTCCTTTACAAATCTACTTTTTTCACAATCCTTCAACATGCCATATCTGTACCTTGTCTTTGAATAAGTTATGTAAAGTTTTTTCATGGCTCTTGTAATAGCAACATAAAATAATCTCCTTTCCTCTTCTAAGTCATCTCTAGAAGAAATCATCATTTGAGAGGGAAATAAGTCCTCCTCTACTCCAACAATAAATACTACTGGAAATTCAAGTCCTTTTGCCATGTGTATAGTCATTAAAGAAATAAACTCCTCATCTTTTTTCTCATCTTGATCTTGATCAGTCAATAGAGAGATTTCTTGTAAGAAATTATCCAATCCTTTTTCTTTATTTTCTTGATTATCAATATACTCTTTTATAGAGTTTAATAATTCTTGTACATTTTCATAGCGACTTATTCCTTCAATGCTACGATCATCCCAAAGTTCTTTTAGAAGTCCTGAGTTAGATGCTATGTGCGATGCTGATGAATATGCATCGTTATTATTTGAAAAATTTTTAAAAGAAATTATTAAATCAATAAATGGAGTTATGAGATTTGAAATTCTATTGTCCAAATATTTATTTGAATTAGATATAATATCCCATAAGCTTTTTTGCTCTTTGTTAGAGGACATAATTATTTTATCAACAGAGGTTTGCCCTATACCTCTTCTAGGATAATTAATTATTCTTCTAAATGACTGTTCATCATTTTGATTTATAGAAAATCTAAGATAAGCGAGTATGTCCTTAACTTCTTTTCTCTGATAAAATGATAAACCACCATATACTTTATATTTTAACCCTATTCTTCTAAGTGACTCCTCAATCGATCTTGATTGACTATTAGTTCTGTATAATACTGCAAAATTTGAGTTAGTTAATTGATTTTTATTTTTTTCCTCAAATATTAAATTTGATACCATTTTACCTTCATCATTGTCAGAAAAAGATTGCTTGAGTGAGATAAGTTCTCCCTCCTCATTATCGGTCCATACCTCTTTACTTATTTTTGATTTGTTTTTATCAATTACAGAATTTGCTGCTTTTACAATGGTTTTGGTTGATCTATAGTTTTGTTCAAGCTTAACAGTTTTCAACTCATCAAAATCATCTTCAAATTTTAATATATTTCTAATTTCAGCTCCCCTAAATGCATAGATTGATTGAGCATCATCTCCAACAACAAAAATATTTCTATGGACTGCTGCTAACTTTTTTGTTATCAAGTATTGACAGTAATTTGTATCCTGAAACTCATCTATTAAAACATGCTGAAAGAGTTGTTGATACTTATTTAAAATATCAACATGCTCAGTAAAGAGTATGTTAGTATTAAATAATAAATCATCAAAATCCATAGCATGAGACTTAAAACATCTTTTGACGTAAATTTTATAAATTTCTGAAATCTTAGGTCTTAATGCAGAAGCATCTTCTTCCTGAAGTATTGGATTATTAGCATAATCAATGTATGAGATCAATCTGTTCTTTGCATTCGATATTCTGTTGTAAACAAAGTTTTCTTTGTAAATTTTTGGATCAAGATTTAATTCTTTAACAATTGACTTGATAAGTGATTTGGAATCTTGTGTATCGTAAATTACAAAATTTGGTGGGTAACCTAACTTATAACCCTCAGACCTTAAAATTCTGGCAAAGATTGAATGAAAAGTTCCCATCCATAAACTTCTAGCTTCAGTACCAACTATTTTTTCAATCCTATCTTTCATCTCCTTTGCTGCTTTATTTGTAAAAGTTAAAGCAAGAATAGAAAATGGATCTATGTTGCTACTTATCAAATGAGCAATCCTGTAGGTTAAAACTCTTGTTTTTCCAGATCCCGCACCGGCTATAACAAGACATGGACCGTTTTCATGAACCACAGCCTCTCTTTGATTTTTATTTAAATCTTTTAAATATTTCATCTGAAAAATAACTAAGTCAATCTAATACTTAATTGATGAAAAAATTAATTAGTTTTGAAAAAAAATATAATGGAATACAATACTACAAGAAGCAATTTAATCTTAAGGGAATATGGAAGAAACTTTCAAAAGTTAGTTGATCACATCAAAGGGATAAAAGAAAAGGAAAAAAGAAATCAATTATCAAAAACTTTAATTGATATGATGAAGGTTACACAACCTGCATATAATGTTCAGACTGAAATTGAAGCTAAATTATGGGACGACTTATATATTATGTCTGATTATTCTCTTGACATAGACAGCCCTTTTCCAAAACCTGAAAAAAAATCAAAAAATGATATCTCAGAAAGACTTAATTATCCAAAAAATAAAATCAGATACAGACATTATGGTAAAAAGATTGAACTCTTAATTGATGAGGCTTGCAAATTAAAGAAAGAAGAAGATAAAGAAGCTGCTGTAATTCATATTGGTAAGATAATGAAGTCATTTTTTAGTATGTGGAATAAAGAATCAATTGATAATAAAGTAATTATTGAAAATATTAAAGAACTTTCAAATAATAAATTATCAATTGACATTGAAAAAGTAAGAGATCTAAATCTATTTCATAAAGTAACTAAAGAAAGGGGATCTAAAAGTTACTATACAAAAAAATATCATAAACCGAACAGACCTTTTAGAAAAAAGAGAATGAAATGAGTTCATTCAGAATATTAGGCGGAAAAAGCTTAAAAGGTGAAGTCAAACCACAAGGTGCGAAAAACGAAGCGCTTCAAATTTTATGTGCAGTATTACTTTCTGATGATGAAATTATAATTGAAAATATTCCTGATATTAAAGATGTTAATCTACTAATTGATTTATTACGAGGAATTGGCGTCGATGTATTGAAAGTTGATGACTCAACTTACAAATTTCAGTCTAAAAATATAGATTTATCTTACACAAAAACTTCTGATTTTTTTCAAAAGTCTTCAAAAATAAGAGGTTCAATAATGCTAATGGGACCAATGGTTGCAAGGTTTGGAGTTGCATATATTGCAAAACCTGGAGGTGACAAAATAGGTAGAAGAAGGGTTGACACTCACTTTATCGGACTACAAGATTTAGGAGCTAGCTTTAACTTTGAAGAAAAACATTCCATTTTCAAAGTAACTGCTAAAAAACTTAAAGGAAAACATATTCTCCTTGACGAGGCTTCTGTAACTGGTACTGCAAATATTATAATGGCTGCATCCCTTGCAGTTGGAGAAACAACTATATACAATGCTGCATGTGAACCTTACTTACAGCAATTATGTAAAATGTTAAAATCTATGGGGGCAGAAATAAAAGGTGTAGGCTCTAACTTATTAAAAATTAATGGTGTACCCTCTCTATCTGGAACAAAACATAGAATTTTACCAGATATGATCGAGATTGGAAGCTTTATTGGTTTGGCTGCTATGACCAAGTCTGATATAAAGATCCGTGATGTAAGTCTTGAAAATTTAGGTATAATCCCAAAAACTTTCCAGAGACTTGGAATAAAATTGAATATTGAAGATGACACAATACACATTCCATCCCAAGAGCATTATCAAATAGAAACTTTTATTGATGGTTCAATAATGACTATATCAGATGCAATTTGGCCAGGTTTTTCACCTGATTTACTCAGTATTGCTTTGGTTACCTCTATTCAAGCAAATGGAACTGTTTTAATTCATCAAAAAATGTTTGAGAGTAGATTATTTTTTGTTGATAAACTTATTGACATGGGAGCTCAAATAATTTTATGTGACCCTCACAGAGCTACAGTTATTGGTCTTGATAGAAAAATACCTTTAAAAGGAATTAAAATGTCATCTCCAGACATCAGAGCTGGAGTTTCACTACTAATAGCAGCACTTTCCGCTGATGGGGAAAGTATAATTGATAATGTTGATCAGATTGACAGAGGATATAGCAACATTGATTCAAGGCTAAGATCCTTGGGAGCAGATATTGAAAGAATTTAGAACTTTTTTCTCAATTGGGTCATAGAATACATAGGACTATCAAGAATAAATAAGTCCATTATAAAAGTTGGTATGCCTTCCACAACAGCATAACTTTGTAATGAAACTTTTGTTCTACCTTTATCTATCCTCTTTAGATTCCAAATAGATCTTGACTCTTTAATCCTTATTAATTTTTCATTACTTGGAATCCGATCTGGATATGAATTCATCTCAATAATAATTTCATCATTTTTTTTTGTTATCACAGCATCTGAAACTAAATCTCTATTTTTAAGAGGCCAATTCATATCAACAACAAAATAGACATACATTAAAGTATCTGTTTTTTCTAATATTTTGGAAGAATTCAGCTTATACATCCATTTGTATGAATTATCAAAATCAATTATAGTATTATAAATTTTCTCAATTTCGGAATTGATTATTGTCTCTGCTAAATACTCTTTTGTATTATTATCTATATTACGAATATATACCTTTATACTATCTTGATTTTTTCTTAAATCCCACTCATTATAATTAAAACCAAATGAATTGAGTTTAAGAATTGATAGAAATAGGGCAATAAAATTCAATATCATATTTTATAAATTTGCTAAATTGAAAATAATTTAAAAAATAAAGTTAGAAATGCTAGATTTTCTATCACTAATTTTTCTTAATATATACCCATATTTATTTAATGTGACAGACAGTCTACCATCAGATACAACCACTGTCTTTACTGATCTAACGTCATTAAAAACTGATAGTTTATCTTTTGATAAAATTCAAGAGTCACCTATCAAAATCATAAGCTTTAAAGTTAATAATACACAAATACTTTCCGAAAACGAATTCACTAATATAAAAATAAATGAAAGAGATACTCTCTCAATTGTCCTCCAAATAAACGACAATGCTGAAAATTTAATATTTAATTATTATTTTAATGAGAACCCTAATTTAAGAAATATTGATAATGGAAAAATTCTTTTTGATAAGACTAGTAAAAGAGTGTACTTTGATTTTATTCCGAATAATGATCAAGCACTAAACAAATTTTTAACATGGAATCTATTCATATATTCTAAAATAAATGATTTATATAGATACAATCTATTAATTGAGATTAATAATCTTGAATATCCTCCAAGAATAATTAATAAACAGATTGATAAAATAATTAGGAATAAATATGATTTCAATTATACACCAGTGATAGGTGATGGAGGAAATAATTTAATATTTAATTTAGAAACTAATGCACCAATTGATAACTTCGATCCTATCACTGGTCAAATAAATTGGAAAATCGATCCAAACAATATAAAAGAACTCGAAAAGATTTATGAGTTTAAATTAGAAGTTTTCAACCAAAACAAACCTGAACTTTCTGATGTTGACAGTTTCAGAATTATTTATTCAGAAAACAATTTTGCACCAGTTTTTGGAAAGATGTCAAAATGGATTGTAGAAGAGGGAAAATCATACGAATATAAGTTGCCAGTTGATGATCCAAACGTTAATGACTCTATAATTATTGAGAATATTGGTGCTCAATTACCTCGAGGAATGAGGCTGGATAACCCTAAGAAATTATTAATTTTTGAGGTTGATTACGATCATGTTGAAAAAATAAATTCCACACAAAATTATGACCTACAAATAAAAGCCACTGATTTATCTGGATTATCGTCACAAGTATCAATATCTGTTGTGGTAATGAGTACTCTTAACCCTCAAAAAGTTCAAGAAAAAGTTTCTGAGTTAATTTCAGAACTTGAAATCCAACAAAATGGACTTGAAGAAATAAATAATAATTTAAAATGGATAGAGGCTACATCTAAAAATAATAGAAAGCTAAGAACACTTGGAGCAGCTGGAATTACTTTTTTAGGATCAGTTATGGGTATATTATCAACAAATGTTGAAATAACAAGAAAAGCAGGAGCAGCTATTGGTGCAAGCGGTGCTGTTTTATCAGTTATTAATGAAGTTTTATCAAGAGATGATAATGAGATCAAAAATCTATTAAGAGAGACTATAAAATTACAGTCAAATGTAAAAGTAAAATATGACAGATTAAGTTTTTATAAGAATTCAAAAAATCCAAGTGATTTTCAAAATCAAGAAATTGATTTATTAATCAAAACAATTGAAAACGAAAGAGAAACCTTGAATAAAAATCTTTTTACAATTTCAGAAAATTACCAAATAATTATATCTGAGAAAAGAATTCGTAATATGATAAGGAAAAAGGCTTTATAAATAAATCCAGATGCTCAAAATAAAAAATCTTCATCCAATTAGAATTAATAATTTAAAAAGAATTGGAAGAGATAATGACGGTGGCTATATAATTCCTAAATTAGTTATTGATAAATGTGATGGTCTCTTATCTTATGGTATAAATAAGGATTGGTCATTTGAAATTGATTTCTTAGAAAGAAAAAAAAACATAAATGTACATTGCTATGATCATACTTTAGATCTATTCTCATTGTTGAAATTTACTTTTAAATCAATACTTCTTTGTTTCATATATTTTGTTATATCAGATAAAATAAGGCTAAAGAAGTCTATTTATGGATTATCAATAATAAAAAGTTATTTTAATTTTTTTACTGACTCTACAAAACACTTTAAAAAAAGAATATGGAATGATAATAATGGAAATAATGTAACAGTTGAAGCTACAATTAATAAAATTTATTCAGAAGGCTCTAAAAATATTTTTATTAAGATGGACATTGAAGGAGCAGAATTTAAAGTTTTAAAAAAACTTGATTACACAAAAGTAAATATTCTTGGGCTTGCTATCGAATTCCATGATATTAACTTGAAAGAAAAAGAATTCAATAAAATTATAATTAATATGAAAAAAATCTTTCATATAGCTCATATTCATGGAAATAATTACAGTAAAATTGATGGAGTCTCTAAATTTCCCTCATCAGTTGAGATTACATTTATTAATAAAAAACTAGTAAAAGGAAAAATTAAAAAATCTGAGAAAAAATATCCAATAGAGGGTCTTGATCAACCTAATAAACATTCTAAACCCGACATTGATCTTTTATTTAATTGATATTCTTGCACCTGAACAAAAATATTCCAAATACAAAAAAGTTATCCTTGAGAATATAAAGTGGAGTCGGCGGGATTCGAACCCGCGTCCAGATATGGAAATAATATTCCGTCTACATGCTTAGATAATTTTTAATTTTCGTGTAAGAGCAGGAAAATTACAACCAACTTCTAACCTTATCTATTTAGATTTCCATATATAATTATAGAGGAAAATATATGTAAGATCTCCATATGACATCATATAATTTAACTGAAGATCAAAGCTAAAAATGATGTGGTTATTTAAATTCTTAGAATTTAAACTGCCATAGCGTAATCGTATTTACGTTCGCCGTTTATAAAAATTGTATTTAGTTTCGGATGTTAACTTCACCCGACATGCAAAAATAAAACTTGTCATACTGTCAATTCCAGTCGACCCCAAAAAACAAAGAACAAAATTGTTGCGCAAATCTAATTTATTTAATTTAGATATGTGGAAAAATATGTGGTATCAGCAAGAAAATATAGACCAACAAAATTTAAAGACGTAGTTGGGCAAGACCATGTCACAAAAACTCTACAAAATGCTATTAAAAATAATAAAGTTGCTCAATCTCTTTTGTTTTGTGGTCCTAGAGGCGTAGGTAAGACTACATGTGCCAGAATATTAGCTAATGAAATAAATAACTTTGATTTTACTAATCCAATTGAAAGCTCAAATAATTTTAATATTTACGAGTTGGATGCAGCCTCAAATAATTCTGTTGATGATATAAGAAATCTTATTGAACAGGTAAGGTATCCACCACAGTCAGGAAAATTCAAAGTTTATATTATTGATGAGGTTCACATGTTATCTAATGCAGCGTTTAATGCTTTCCTTAAAACTTTAGAAGAACCACCGTCCTATGCTATATATATTTTAGCAACAACAGAAAAGAATAAGGTTATTCCAACCATACTTTCTAGATGTCAAATCTATGATTTTAATAGAATAGAGATACCTGATATAAAAAACAAGTTATCTGAAATTTTAGAATCAGAAAACATAAGTTACGAAGATGAGGCTTTGCACTTAATAGCTAGAAAAGCAGATGGTGCGCTAAGAGATGCTCTATCTACATTAGATCTTATAAAAACATTTATAAAAGAGCCTATAATAAAATTAGAAGATGTGACAAGTAATCTAAATATTTTAGATAGTGATTATCTATTTGAAATATCTAGTTATATAAATGTTGGAGATGTGACAAAATCAATAATGTTACATAATAAAATTATAAGAAATGGTTTTGAAAGTATTAATCTGTTGTCTGGTTTGACAAACCACTTTAAAAACCTTCTTTATGCAAAAAATGAAGAACTTGTTGATTTAATGGATGTGTCTGAATCTGAAAAGTCAAAATATGTTAATCAATCAAACCAGCTATCAGATTCACTTATAGAATCAGGAATAGAAATATTAAATGACTTTGGAATTAAATATAGGCAATCAAATGACCACCAAATTCATACTGAAATCCTCTTACTAAAACTATGTTCACTAAATAAAAAAAAAACTGAAGTAGTCAGTGTTGAATTACCAAAGGAAGAAGATTCAATAGAGATAAAAGAAGTCAGTAAAAAAGTTAACTCAATCAAGGAAACGAAGGATTCAATAACTAAAGAAGATGAAATTATTAAAAAAGAGTCTCCAAACTTAAGAAATATATTAAAGGAACAGAAGCATGAGATAAAAGAAGTCAAAGAGGTTGATGATAAAAATGATATTTCCAAAGACAATTATGAACTAAATTATAATAATTTAAAAGACGCTATTAAGGAATTTAGAGATAGAATAAAGAGTAAAAAGTCAGAAGAAGCAGTTCTTAAGAGAGAAATTTCCCTTAAAAACGAGGTCATTTCTTTATCTCTTGAAAATAAGTTAGAACTTTCAATATTTGAAGATTTAAAAAATAAACTTCATAGTTTTCTCAAAAAGAAATTTAATAAAAACATAGAGATCATAACAAATGTAAATGTTAAAAAGAAAGAAAAAACAATCTATACAAATAAAGATAAGTTCGAATATTTATCAAAAAAAAACTCAAACCTTGAAAAATTAAAGAATAAACTAGGTTTGGATTATGAGTATTAAACCTCCCAACCCTCTCTGTAAGATCTACTTACAAATCTATTTGCAGCATTATAATTTGTAATTTTCATAGATTCTCCATCCCACAATAATTTCTTTCTACCTGGGTAAAATGAAGAGCCTTTTTTATTTGTTTTCATTTCCATATAACTCCTAATAGCAATATTTCCCATTAATACTGTCTCGGTCATAGGACCAGAATAATCAAAAGAAGATGTTAAGCTTTTGTGTTCATTACTATTAAAACCTGCTTTACAAGCAGCTGTCCATTTTGATTGATGACCAAATTCATTGCCTGGTTGATTATCAGTATTAAACTCGATAGTCTTTTCACCCTCTACATACAATTTAGGTGTAAAACCGTATACTCCAGTCGTAATAATTCCTTTAGATCCAATCATCATAACACCGTTTGCACTATTAGGAGTTCCTAAAGAATCTTTCTCAGGAATCAAATCAGGATGGGGAGGCCTAAGACCACCATCTAACCATCTCATCTTTAAAGATGATTTATTTTTTTCAGTTGCGTTAAAATCTAAGGTTACGGATGATGATGGAGGACAACCCTCAGGAATATACTCAGGACTCCACATATTTATAAATACTTGACCAACACTACACTCAACTCCTGTAGGATAATTTAATCCTAATGTCTTGAAAGGTACATCAATTATGTGACACCCCATATCCCCTAATGCACCCGTACCATATGCCCACCAACCTCTCCAATTAAAAGGATGGTATGCATCAGAATATGGAATTTCTGGGGCAGTACCGAGCCACAAATCCCAGTCAAGATGATCAGGAGAAGATGACCCAGTTGGTTTAGGGACAGGAATACCTTGAGGCCAGACAGGTCTATTAGTCCAGACAAATACCTCATCAACAGTACCAATCTTACCATCATTAAACCACTCCTGAACTTTTGTCATTCC
>MDTC01166829.1_pt1 | contig 11468 bp, 6 predicted proteins | sample 811181 | NCBI WGS metagenome assembly MDTC01 (sample SAMN05326644, study PRJNA326480) | marine metagenome | isolation source: seawater | place: Pacific Ocean: North | collected 2011 | reverse complement strand
TCAGGCGTCGACCGGGACCTTAACTTTGGTTTGCTCGCGGGTGATCGTGAGTGGATTTTCATCAAGGCGACGGTGCAGATCGACGCTGGGATGACAGCAGAGTTTGTCCCGGCTTCGGGTGCATACCATGCACGACCATGCACGGCTGACGAAAGTGACCCTAAGCAACTCGCTGGTGTCGCTGATAATCAGATTGCCATCAACAAGTATGGTTGGGTGATTAAGCGTGGTACGGCGGTGTGTTCAGTGTCTGCTGGTGTTGCCGTTGGTGACAACTTGTCTACCGATGGTGCGACGGGAACTGATGGTTTCGTCGATACTAACGGAACAGACTTGGCCGACACCCTCGGAAACATGGGTGTCGCACTCGAGGCTATCGGGGGCACGAAGGCTGCATTTGCTCAGGCGTATATCAGCGTCGGCTAATTAGTTTGTTCGTGATACACTTAGGGGGCGTGGCTTTCGGGTTACGCCCCCTTCGTATTTAGGAGGTTCCGTGAACGTTTCTTTGGCGAATCTGAAGTCGCAGTTGTATGCCATGAGGTCCTGGGACTCGAGCGGTCGAACGCAAGATGAGCGTGTTCGTCGTGCTTTGAATGTTGCCTTGAATCGCATGGCCAACGATGTTCCTGAGGCGCTTGTGCCTCGAGAAGAGCATGTAGTTTTGCGGCCGGATGTTGTCGGCACCGACGAATCAGTCGCGGCGCGTGTAATCACATTGGACAGTGACAAGCGACTGCTGGAGTTTGTGGACACAGCAGGCACCAAGATCGCGGATGCTGCAAGCCTTACGACCTGGCGACCCACGGTCACGGGTGAATGGGATACGATCATGCACATCGAGATCACTGCTGCAGATGGCCAGATCCATCGTCGACAGGGACTCGAATACTTCAAGCTTTCGGACACGCCAGATCGTTATGGCGTTACCCTCGACCGCCCATTTCCCGACATCATCTCGGCTGGGGATCAGGGAGCGGGTGCCCTCAAGTTCCGGATCCATCAGCCTGAGTTCTTTGTTGCGGACGATGTTATTGAGTTGATGGAGCCCGCGACTATTTACGACGGGACTCGGCAGCAAGTTTGGAAGATCGACACTGCTGGCGCAAGTCGTCAGGACATGCTCGACTTCCAGGGCAACTCTACAGGTCGCCCTTATCGATGCTGGCGCGGACGTCATGTCCAGTTGCCCGCTCCCACAGAGCCGCCACACGTGATGGAGGCGGGCTACACCACTTCTGGTTTTGAGTTTCCAGAAACTGACGTGCCTGCGGTCCAAGCTCTTTTTGACTGGCTATCTGCTGTTTATGAAGCCAAGACCGGCGTACCACTTGGAGGCCCTCTTACGGACCCGTATTCCTGGGCTGATACCAATGGTCTGCGTCGGGGTGAGTGGGGCATCTGCTACACCTATGTCATGGGTCGTCGAGATGAAGAGTGGCAGCAGTCTCCACTGGTTACCCCTGGTGGCGATGCCGATCAGGACAGTAACTCTGGCGTGACCTGGGCTTACAACAAGGACTCCTCTCCGCTGACGGGCGAAAACATTTACTCGGGTATTCATGACCCCGTGTTTGAGAGTGCCCCATCTCCGATGACGGTAATCAAGCAAAGTACAAGCGGGTCTACGGGAGCCTTGATTCTGTCGGCTACCAACATCGACCAGATGCTGGGTTTCGGGGATTCGACCTTCAAGCGTTACGGTCGGTCCGGTGTCCGTATCCGCTACTACGTTGCCCACTTGGCTCGGTATAGTTCTGGCATCGGAAGCTTTAACAACGTCGAAACCAACCCTCGGCTTCACCTCCTCTGTGAAGTTGAGCCTACGTTCGACATGGTCACGACGCTCTCGGCCGCAGGCACGCCCGTTCCTGAGTCGATCACGGCAGCAGGTTCTGCGGATGAGACGGCGGCCCGAATCGTCTGGAATGGTGACCAACTGTACGACTACCACCGACAGCTTCGATACAGTACAGGCTACTATGCCTGGAAGGTGTACCCGCACCAAGACTCTCGATATGAGTTGGACTTTCGGGTCTCGTCACTGCCGAAGCCTCTGATTGACGATGCGGACTGTGCGCCGATTCATCCTGAGTCCATCCCGACTTTGCTCGAGCTTGCGCTGTACTATGTATCGCTGTCAGACGGAAACGATCAGGTAAGCGCGGAAGCTCACCTGGCTCGGTACCACAATCTGTTGCGAGTTTTCCGAGACAGGTATGCGAATACAGGCGGAGTAGTCGAACCGGCTTCAATTTTGGGTTATCCTCGAAGGCACCGTTACGGTACGTTCAGTTCTTAACAGCAAACCCTAAGAGGTATTCATGACCGAAAAATTGTATCCCACTTTGACTTCCATCCCTAAAGTAAACGTCGGAGACGTCATGTTCCGGCGTACGCTTGTGAAGCAGTACGAAGAAGCCATGGTGGTAAGCGTCCTCAGCCCAGAGCCACGCTCTGATCAGTGGACAGCCACTCTGATGACGAAGAACGGCATTGAGTTTGTGAGTAGCTCTGTTGAGCATCGTTCAATTCACGATTGGATGCCGAAGGGTTGGCACTATGACTCCACTCGAGTGGGTTGGATTCCGCCCAAGGAGCTTCTGCGCGACGACAGTAAGCCCGCTAAGATTGAGGATCCTGTGGTCGCTGAGGAAGAGGCTCGTCAGCAGGTGTTCTCGATTCCTGCACCCTGGGCCGACGAGAAGTACATGTCATGGCGTTCCCGCGTGATGAAGTCTCAGCCGCTTCTGAAGGGTCGCGAGAACATCTATGATAAGCTCTCGGCAGCGTGGAAGCAGAAGCAGTATGAGATTACACTCTAAATGAGGTGATTCTGTGGGTGGGCCGACGGAGCAAAAAACAGATTCTGTGTTCATTCCTCCAGGTGAGGGACGACAAGTTTTTTCTCCTGAGCCGCTCGCGTGGTTGGTAGAAAACTTTGAGACTGGGATCGACGGCATTCTTCGTAGTGTCGTCGGTCCGTCCATCCTGCGGATCAAGCCTCAGGTTTTTGTAACGCAGGACCAAAAATATGAAGACATCGAACTCGACCTGACGGACTCGGCGCTGTCCGAGTTTCCGGTTTCGATGTGTAAAACTGGGTACAAGTCGGGTTCGCCTCAGAGTATCTACTCGGCGGATCTTTTCGGTGGTTCAGCGAACATGTTGCTGTACCGTATCGGCTCTCGGTTGTACTCGTTCAAGGGTAGTTACACCGACGCCGATGAGGTATTGATCAGCGATTTGACGGTGAGTTTGACTCCCGAAACTCTTGATCAGTATGTGACCATCAACGACAAGATCGTCTATTTCAACGGTCAAGATCGTCCTCAAGTGATTACGTATGATGGCCGAGTCACTCCGTTGGGGTTCTCGAAGCCCGCTACAGTGCCCAGTATTTCTTCTCCGGGTCAACCGACTGAAGACACCAAGCTGCGATACTATCCCAACTCGCAGGGGTATTCCTGGAAAGGTAGGATCGGAACGCCTGGCGATGAGCTTGTAGGGTCTCGCGGGGCCTTGCTGAAGGGCCAGTGGTACTACTACATACAGTATGAGGACATCAACGGTAACCTCTCAGAGGTGTCGTCTGTGAGTGAGCCTGCGACACTCCACACAAATCAGACGGATCCGATCAAGACCATTAGCGTTGGTCCGCTTGATTTGGGATCGAGTCTTCCTGAAAAGCCTAACCAAGTCTTGTTCACGGGGGACGGAAATCGCGTGACGAGTGGTTCCGTGCCCGACGGTTCAGAGATGGACGACTTGACGCGACGATTCCTCATTAAGTCTTCGGGTTCTGCCCCGGAGCACACGGTGGCGGTACGCATCTACCGTACGCCAGACACACTTCACAGTGACGGGACACCACGGTTTTTGACTCGGGTTCCGGGCGCATCGCAGTTCTTTTTCGATGACAACATTTCAGACTTCGAGTTGGGCGATCCGATGCCTGACACGATTTCTGTTCCGGTGTTTCGTGTTGCTTGCGCACACAAGGGACGCTTGGTCATCGCTAATCTGCCAGGCAACCCAGGAATTGTGCGTCAGTCGCAGCCTGGATTCCCAGGAACTTTTGAGCGTTCGGAGTTTTTGTTCCCGGACACTAATGGCGATGCGATTACTGCACTGGCCTCATACAACGGCCAGTTGGTTGCATTTACTGAAAAGTCGACGTACCTCATCGGCGACGACTTTTCGAACGTCGCAACACTTTCGACGAGCGTCGGATGTGTCGCCCCCAAATCAGTACAGTCCTTCGGCGGTGGCAACCTGGTATGGTTGGGCCCAGATGGATTCTATGCGCTTTCCCCCGATGGTCGCGTAGTCAAAATCAGTGATTCACTCGATAAAGTTTTTCGGGACGAAGTCAATCATTCTCGAATGAAGTTCGCAGTCTCGACGGTGGACAAAGACGCTCGAGAGTATCGCTGCTGTTTGGCTATGAGTGGTTCGTGGGAAAACAAGATGATGCTCTGCTTTGACGGCAAGTACTGGCGTCGACAGACTCTCGGGATTCACATCGCAGACCTCTGCGCTCTCAAGGACTACACCCACTACACGGTGGCTGTGGGCTCTGACCCGCGAGAGCGGAACTTGTTTTTTACGGGGTCCGGGACTGTTGTTAGCACAGGTGCAAGCGCGACCGTCAGAACCCGTGGTGATGTGTCGCGAGTGTTCGTTTTAAATCGGCAGTCTACCGATTATTTCGGGCCCTCTCGACGCATCCGATACCGCTCGAATTGGTTGCGCTCGAGTGATCTGGGCCTCGTTCCAACCCACGTCAGAAGCCTTTACATTGGTATGCTCGACGCTTGGGCAGGTGTCGCCACAGTACGAATCTATCGGAATGGATCCTGGGACCCCTATCTAGTGATGGAGGATCTGCTTTTGAGTGGTCCTGATGATGGATCAGGCATCGTCGTTGACCAGGCAGGTCAAGCTGTAGTCGGTAAAGCAAAGGCTCGAACACCCAGAGTCTTCTGGCGTCAGATTCCCGTAGGCATTGAGAACGCAAACTCATGGGCTTTTGAGGTGGAGATCGTGGGTAGTCCAGCACCCGAGCCGTATAAAGATAAGACTGCGTCTACTTCACCTATACCCGGTGACGAGGTCAAAACATTCGCCGCGTCGGAGAGGGAGATTTGGCAAGATCTATATCGTAGCCGCGAAAAAGGTGGAGAGGCTTTTGACGCAGCAATCCAGTCTCCGCATTCGTGGGAGTTGGGTCGGATGCGCATATTCGGGTTTGCTTTTGACGTCAGCGTTGCGACAAAGGGCTCACCACTCGGTAGAGTGCCTCATCGGAAGGATACGTAATGCCCCACATTTTTCCTCGACGATTCTTGAGAGATCGCGATCTTCTTGACCCTACGGACCTCAACGATGATGTACAGCCGGCTCATGACCTGGTGACCGGTAATCTAGACCGTACTAACTTCGACGCTCAAAGCCTCAAGGTAAAGTTACGGCCCGGACCAAACAGTACGCTGCCGGCGGCAGAGGGTCCTCATGTTGCGGAGGGGGCATACTTTAATGTGCACTGCTCGCAGATTGAGAGTCGTCCTCCATTGTACGACATGGCAGCATACGAGTTCCGCAACCCACCAAACTTCGTGAAGCTGGATGGGACTACCTTCCGGCGTGACGCTCCAGGAACGGACGCCGACGCGAAACCATTTGTTGTACCTAACAATGGGGCTTGGACCGCAGTCGAGAACGCTGATCTCAGTGCAGCGCAGCAGATTACTTTTGCTTCAGGTGAGACGAAGGTATGGATCTCGGCGTACGCGCAGTACGTTTGGCAAGGCTTTTTCGAACCCAAATCACCCTACGTCTCAGGTACTAAGTCTTACGCCTTTAACGAATTCGTCGCGACTCCGGATGTGGGGGCAACCTTCACGGATAACACGTGGCTAGCCTTGCACGACACCGAGCTTCCCTTGGCTGAGCAAATGGCGCTCAATGTGTTCGGGCCCTCATCGACGTGGGAGGCTCTGCCCAGGTCGGACACTCGGAATCTGATCTCAAATCTCCGCGTTTACGATGAATCTTATGCTTGGCCGCTAAATGAATGTGAGTCTGCTGCGCAAGAGCGGTATGAGCCTAATTTCCAGGGATACCACCATATCTCTAGGGGCTTTTATCCTTGCCTGGTGCAGTTTGCTTTGCGTGTAGACGGTAAGATTCTAGAGGAGACGATCACGGGTAAGAGACTACCGTTCGAGGAGACGAGCCACGGCTTGTTGGCTACAGACAGTCCACCAATCAAATCTAAGGCTGATCGACAACTTCAGTTGATTCAGCAGTTGTACGGCAGTACTGATGCAACCGATCCTGATGGAGACGACTTCTGGCTCGATACTCTTTTTGGTCAGAAGACGATTCATTCGACTTCTAACTTCGAGGCCGATTCGCCCGAAATCGTTCCCGGTCAGACGCTCAAGTCATCGCGTGCTGTGGCTTGTGGACCAGAGGTCATGCCTGTCCGGTTGGGGGCCGTCGTCTCTTTGACGCCGGGAAACCATACGATTGAACTTGTTGTTCGGCGTCTTGAGCGTAAGTCCGATCCTTATGGTGAGGGTGACTACGTAGGGGTGTTCTCTCGTCGTCTGCTGGCTTTTGAGTGTCCTGTGAGAGGCCTTCGGCAGAGCACTGACGATAGTAGTCCATTGTCTGTGATGGCAACACTTGATCGGCTTGATGTACCGAACTTCCTCACCGAGGATGTCGTTGATGAAGAGAGGGTCGTAGTTCCTCGTAAAAGAGTCGCGGCTCAGTTGAACGAGGTTACGTCAGATGATTTGCGCGCAAATGTATTGTCGAACGAGTACCTGCCATCAAAGGTCACATTCAGTCAGACGACTAATTTGATTACCAGCTTCAAGATTGACGAATACACAGGCGAGTACACTAACCTTACGGACTCGCTAACATCGCAAGCAGTGTTTCCTGGCTGGGCTACGGTCTCGCTGAAGAACAACGTGATTGAATCTCCTCGTAAAGGCTGGCAGCACGCTAAGGTGAGTGGCTTCGATTCAGACACGGTGGGTTGGTTTAAGCTTACCGATGGTAGTCAACCTCTCGAAATCGTCGATACAACCGGTGACGCCAAAATCCAGCCCGGCGAGAAGATGATCCTGTTTATGGATCTTGAGTTACGGAACATCAAGCCTATTTATTCGCAGGCGGCAAAGTCTTTGCGGAACTCTTTAAAGACTTTGTCGGGGGCAGACCTTACCGTCCGAGAGCATTACAACAACTTCGTGCAGTACATGTTGGCAGAACGGTATCTGGATTTGTTTGCGCTTGCGGCAATTGGGTACAAGCAGGATGGTGCCTGGAACATTATGGGCGACGTTTGTCCTGCAATGGTCAACAACTTTAACTGGACGAATCGTGGGCCTTTGTTCACATGTAATGCCAACGATGTGCCGACGATGACGACAGAGCTAAACCTTAAACACTGGTGGGAGGCGGACCTGGGCTGGAACGAAGGTGGTGTGAGTCGGTGGGACACGTCGTCGTGGTATAAGCTCCTACGTAATAGAAGCGTAGTCGTTGTCGGCGGGGTAGGTAGCATCGAAGTAGCCAACGAGTCGAAGTACGTATCCGATGGTCGAGGCGACAGATTGTTTCCCAGTAACTTGGGTATCAATATTCCTATTATGCAGGTCATTGAGAACACCGGCACGACTGAGATGAACGTCACGGAGTTCGCAGGCTTTGTTTCGACTTACTTACCTTCGACTTGGTGTCAGGGCGTTAGTCCGTCAAGCCCAAGATATTATGAGTCCCCGGATGGTGACCTACCGTTGAAGATGGTCAATCAGTGGGCTTCACCGATGGGTGGTCGAGACATGCTTGATGGGATTCGTATTCGCTGGGGTCAGGCTAGATTGACTGCCATCAAAGTCACGCCTTGAGGTAAAGATGCCGAAGATTGAACTACCGCCTTTGCCTTCATCGGGCTCCGATTTATTGAGCACTAAAGGTCGAAGCAGCATCCGGGAGCCGTACACGCAGTCGATATATGTGGCTGATGGTCTACCTGAGCCGAATAACGGCTTGATGTCCACCGCAAACGGTCGCCTGACGATTACAAACTTGGCCGACAATTTCAGCGTCAAGGCAGAGCACATCCAGCCTGAGCAAGCAAGTTTGGCTCGATCGGACTCGATGACGGCATCGTCAACGATTTATGGTAACGGAAGTGTCGACCCTGTAATCGGAGTGCAGGCAGGCTCTCAGTTTTTTGACCTGCCGGGATGCGCTGTGCGTTGGTACCAGCCTTATGCGACGTCCATGTCTCTGATGCAATGGTCCTTCTTTGTAAGCTACAACTGTTGGCGTGGCGCGTATAAGAACCTCCGGCAAGTACTCAAGGACAACGTCAACACCCCTATCGTCATCCGATGCAAGCTTGATGGTGAGCGCATCACTGGAAATGACCGCTACCTAGCCCAGAACATGTTCCACCCGCTGTCTCCCGGAGCTATTGATGCCGTCCCTCAGGTAGGGCCTGGCGATAGCTTTTATAGCAAGGCTGTGCGAGATGCGACACCAAGGGTCAGCTTGGGTGTGGGCGGGCTCGGCGTCATCTCGTCGGCAGACGAATCAGGTATTCCGTACAGTGATGAAGAACCCGGTCTTTTTGGCGGTAATCCTCAATATGTGCAGACGGAAGCTCATTCCGCTTTGCACTTCGATTTGCATCACATGGCTGCGCTTTCAAAGGGGTTTCATGAGATTACCCTCGAATGCTCAATCGGCACGCCTCGAGACGCGGGTGTTTTGGTCATGAACAAGGGTAGTAAGCAGGCGGGTCCATTGAGGGGACAGGGGTATTTTAACCTCGTCGGTAAACTCAGTCTTGGTATCCGGAACGCACGCGTACTAAACTTGTTATGATGTTTCAAGTTTACAGGAGGTCATAATGCCGATCGGAGTACTCGGAGCAGCCGCTATTCTTGGCGCTGGTCTTCTTTCTCTTGAAGGTCAGCGACAGCGCGCCAAGCAAGAAGGAAGGGGGATTGACGCACAGATAGCCGACGAGAAGAGACGACGTGCGGATATTAAAGCTGCGTTAGGCCCTGAGGCTGATCGCGCACAAGAAAGATTAGAGGATGATGAATCCTACACTTTGAGTGATACTCGTGAGCAGGAACTCATTGATGCGGACTTGCGTGACGTCAAAACTCAGCAGAAGGATGCCCTAGCAGAAATCGTGCGGGGCTCTGACGGAGACCCCCTTCGGGCAGGCCGCAGGATGCAGTTGATGAGGTCGATCGTGGGCCAGGGTGCGGGGGAGCTTGGTCGCCGCAGACTGGAGAGCCGCCGAATGGCAGAACAGATTGGACAGCAGCGGCGAGCCCAAGATATTGGCACGGTTTCGACCTTGGGTGGTGCGCTCGGTGGAATCCAAAGTCAGGCTCCGGCGATGATGTTCCAGTCAACACCTATGAGCGCTAGAGCGGCGGACGTTGCCGGCGATACTTTGACGGCGTTTGCCTCACAAGGTGCCTTCGATAAGCCTGAGCCCTCTACGAAGGGCGCATTGGGCTACGACTAGGACTAACGAGGTGATTCATGTCAATTGATGGTTTCCGCGTAACACAGACGGCCGCGGCGCTTGAGTTAGGGCGTCAAGCGAACGCTCGCGAAATCAGGGATTTTGCCGAGAGAAACGGCATCGATCTGGAGGCAATTAAGACTGCACGCCAGTTGTCTGCAGAGGTTCGGAAGCGTAAATCTGAGAAGTACGCACAAAGAATCGGCATTCTGGAGCGCGCCGTCGATAGACAACAGCGCAGCTTAGAGTTTGCTCAGGACATCATTGACGCGGAGAAGCGGGGCGCAAAGGCTGACCTCAGGTCGCTGGAGGCTGAGGCGCGGAGACTGAACAATCAGCTTAAACGTTTGGTGGATAAGGCGGCTTTGCCTGATCCTCGAATCGAGAAAGCCTTCCAAAATGCGATGATCTCTGAAGCCCAGGGTAGTGATATTAACTATGGTCAGGCACTGATCAACGTAATGCTGGACCCAGATCCGTTTGCGATCGACAACAAGCCTCTAGACCAGAGAAAGGCAGACACTAACGCGGGAGTTTATAAGGTCCTTCAAGCAGTGAACAACAAGTTCGCGTCAGAGTCAGACCCCGAGCCGATTTTTAAATTCAATCCCGAGACACAGGAACTCAAAAATCTTGATGAGTTGCAGTCGCCAGACGGGAACAATCCCTTGGTACGTACTGGGGTACTCAACGAAAGCCAGATCATGGAGTTGTTCGGGACTGAACGTGACCCGATGATTAACATGATCACTAGCTACGAGTTTCACCAAAGAAATATTGCGGAACAACGAGAGGATTTGGAAGCAGATCTCAACAAGATTGGAGATCAAATTGACGATATCTCAAAGGGTATCGATGCGGGCGAAGACCCCGACACTATTTTTGATCGGTTTAAGGGTCTCATAGAAGCTGAAAGAGATCTCGAAGAGCTATTCAGAGAGGGTAAGGGCTTCGATGAGCTTGACGCTGAGATCGCCAACGAAATTCTTGCCGAACAGAAAGCTGCGGACGCTACGACTCTGCGAATGGAGGACAAAGTCAAAGAGCTTTTGGACCCAAACGATCAGGTGTTCACTCGGCACGAGCGCGAGATGGCTCAGATTATTTCGGGACCTAACTTCCGTGCGTGGGCTGCGGATAACGGCTTCGACCGTATCGGGAATGCCTCACGCGATGAAACCGGTAAGGCTGACGTGACGACCTATGTCCCCGGCAAACACGACATTCGGGCATTGCGATTGTTCAATCGTCAGCAGCGCATGGGCCCAGGGCGCTATGGTCTGCGAAACATGGGCACCGGTCAGTTCGTACGGTTCAATCTCGATGGGCAAACGTATGAGGGTATCCGGCTGAAGCTTCATGCTGGTGACCCGCCAGGGACGATGCGCGTAGTTGTCGGTCCCGGTGAGCCCATGGTGTTCAGCAAAGAACAAGTGCCCGACGTTGAGGTGGTACAGGATTCACCGGAGAGGATTACCCCCAGGGCCCGACGCGCGACACGTTTCTTCCGCCTCAATCAGGCGAAGATGAATCGAGTTTTTGCGGGCTCGAGAGGTACTGACCCGGCGACTGAACTGGAGGCTGCTCAGACTCAGGATGGAGCATTCATCCGACGCCCTGACGGCCGCTTTATCGCACAAGACGTCTATGATCAGATGCGAGATGAGCTTATTGCGGAGACTCAGATTACTGGCCGCACTGTCGGTGATGTTCAGTATCTGGTTACGGGCGGCGGCCGTGTGTTCAGGCTTCATTCTGGGCCTGACGGGGGCTCTATTCCTGTCGAGATTACAGACGAAGACTTCACTGAAGGCTTCGATCAAGAGGGACAAGAATATACCATAGCGCGGGAGGTCGCCGATCCCGAGCCGGTTGGCCTGGGCGAGGTTGCTGA
>MDTC01217499.1_pt1 | contig 11469 bp, 9 predicted proteins | sample 811181 | NCBI WGS metagenome assembly MDTC01 (sample SAMN05326644, study PRJNA326480) | marine metagenome | isolation source: seawater | place: Pacific Ocean: North | collected 2011 | reverse complement strand
GCCGAAGGCGGCCCGCGCGAAAACCCGCAGCGCGGTTTCCACAGCTACCCGGCCGAGGAAGCGGGCACCAAGCAGCGCCTGCGCCCGGAAAGCTTTGCCGACCATTACAGCCAGGCCCGTCAGTTCTTTATCAGCCAGACCGAGGTGGAACAGGACCACATCACCGACGCCCTGGTGTTCGAACTGAGCAAGGTGGACACCGTGGCGATTCGCGCGCGCATGGTGTCGCACCTGCGCAACATCGACGAAGACCTGGCCAAGGGCGTGGCCAAGGGTCTGCGGCTGAGTCCGCTGCCGCGCGCCGCCGACGCCGCGCGGCCCACCCGCCAGGACCTGAAGGCGTCGCCGGCACTGAGCATTCTGCTTAACCAGCCGGAAACCTTCTCCGGCCGCAAGATCGGCGCACTGGTCAGCGACGGCGCCGACGCCGCCCTGCTCACCGCGCTGGAGAAAGCGGCCAAGAAAGAAGGCGCCAAGGTGGCCTATGTGGCGGCCTCCGTGGGCGGCGTGAAACTCAGCGACGGCAGCTGGCTGGAAGCCGACGAAAAAATCGACGGCGGTCCCTCGGTGGTGTTCGACGCGGTGGCGCTGGTGCTCTCGGAAAAGGGCGCCCGCGAACTGGCGGCGATGCCCCCGGCCCGTGACTTCGTCAGCGACGCGCTGGCGCACAAGAAGTTCATCGGCTTCACCGAGGAAGCGGTGGCACTGCTCGGCCTGTCGGGCCCGGACGACGCCGGCGCGGAAGGGCTGGTGCCGCTGGACAAGGCCGGCGACGCCGCCCGCTTCCTGACCCTGTGCCGGAACCTGCGTTGCTGGACCCGGGCCTGACCCGTGCCGCGTATTTTCAGGCCCAGGGCCAATGCCCTGGCCTGGATGGCGCTGATTCTGGCGTTCGCGCTGGTGGTGGTGATGGTGGCGCTGGGCGCCTATTACTTCCAGTCGCCCTACTACAGCGGCGTTGACCGAACGCCGGCTCAGCCGGTGCCGTTCAGCCACAAGCATCATGTCGGCGAGCTGGGTCTGGATTGCCGTTACTGCCATACCTCCGTGCAGCAATCCTCGTTCGCGGGGGTACCGGAGAGCGAAATCTGCATGACCTGTCATTCGCAGCTCTGGACCAACGCCGACATGCTCGCGCCGGTTCGCGACAGCCTGCGTGACGACAAGCCCCTGCGCTGGCGGCGGGTCCATGACCTGCCCGACTACGTGCGCTTCGATCACAGCGCCCACGTCAATAACGGCGTGCCCTGCGAAGCCTGCCACGGCCGGGTCGACCGAATGCCGCTGACCACGCAGAAAAAAACCCTGTTCATGCAGTTCTGCCTCGACTGCCACCGCAATCCCGCGCCCCGTCTGCGGCCGCCCGACGCGGTCTTCGAGATGGGCTGGGAAGCCCGGCGAGGCGTCGACCGCCAGCAACTGGGTGAGCGTCTGATGGCGCGTTACCACACGCCCTCCACCGAGCGTTTGACGGACTGCAGCCTATGTCATCAATAATCGCCCGCGAACACGGCACCGACATGGCCGCCCTGCGCCGTAAACTGGCCGGCCGCTCCGGCCGCCACTACTGGCGCAGCCTCGAAGAGCTGGCCGACAGCGATGACTTCCAGCGGCTGCTGGAAGAAGAATTTCCCAGGCTGGCGCCGCTCTGGGAAGGCCGGGTGTCGCGGCGCGGGCTGCTGGGCCTGATGGCCGCGTCCCTGGCCCTGGGCGGCCTGACCGGCTGCAAGCCCCAGCCGGAGGAAAGGATCGCCCCCTACACACGGCGCCCGGAGGACCTGCTGCCCGGGCGTGCCCGCTGGTACGCCTCCACCCTGCCCCTGGACGGCTATGCCCGGGGCGTGCTGGTGAAGACGTTCCAGGGCCGGCCGGTGAAGGTGGAAGGCAACCCGGAGCACCCCGCCAGCCTGGGCGCCACCGACAGCATCGCCCAGGCGGAAATTCTCGGCCTCTACGACCCGGACCGCTCGCAGACGATACGCTACCAAGGCACCGCCGGCAGCGACGCCGCCTTCCTCGAGCAGCTGCAGGCGCAACGCCGCCACTGGGCCGCCGGCGAGCGCCGGCTGTGCCTGCTTACCGGCCCGCTCACGTCACCCAGCCAGCACGCGCTGATAGAACGGCTGAAACGCCTCTATCCGTCCACGCGCTGGTACCGCCACGAGCCGCTCGCCAACGGCGCCGCCCACCAGGGCACCCGGCAGCTGTTCGGCGAGCCCCGGGAGGCCCGCTACCGGCTTGACCGGGCCCGGGTGATCCTGGACCTGGACGCGGATATGCTCGGCAGCGGCCCCGCCAAGCTGGTGCACGCACGCCACGCCATGGGCCGGCGCCGGCCGGACCGCGAAGACGCGCTGCTGAATCGTCTCTATAGCGTGGAAAGCACGCCCTCGATCACCGGCGCCAGCAGCGACCACCGACTGCCGCTGGCCGCCGCCGAGGTGCCCGCGCTGGCCGCCGCCCTGGCGGCGCGCCTGGGGGTGCCCGGCATGGCGGATCAGGCTGAAAACAGCCCGGTCGACCCCGCCTGGCTGGACGCCCTGGCCGACGATCTGCGCCGCGCCGGCGCGGAAGCGGTGGTGATCCCCGGCGATACCCAACCGGCGGCGTTGCACGCGCTGGCGCACGCCATCAACCACCATCTCGGCGCCGCCGGCACCAGCGTGGAATACAGCGCCCCGGTGGCGCCCGCCGCCGACGGCGACCTGGCCGACCTGAGCCGCGCCATGGGCGAGGGCCGGGTCGACGCGCTGCTGATGCTGAACGTCAATCCGGTCTACAACGCCCCCGCCGGGCTGGCGTTCGAAGAGCGTCTGGCGCGGGTGCCGTTCAGCGTCCACTGCGGCCAGTACCGCGACGAAACCGGGCGCGCCGCGCTCTGGCATTTGCCCGCCGCCCATCCGCTGGAAAGCTGGGACGATGCGCGCGCCTTCGACGGCACCGTCAGCCTGATGCAGCCCACCATCGTGCCGTTGTTCGGCGGCTACACCGCCCAGCAAGTGCTCGCCGCCTTCGCCGGCCGCTACCGCGCCGACCCGCGCGAGCTGGTCCGTGAGCACTGGCGACAGGCGCTGCCGGGGGCGGACTTCGAACGCCACTGGCACAGCGCCCTGCAGCAGGGCTGGATCGACGGCACCGCCCTGCCGGCCGCCCTGCCGACGGTGCGCAATACGCCGCCGCCACCGCCGCCCACCGACCGGGACGGCCTGCTGCTGCAGTGGCGCGCCGACCCGGCCCTGCACGATGGCCACTACGCCAACAACGGCTGGCTGCAGGAGTTGCCGCGCCCGCTGACCCAGCTCGCCTGGGACGGCGCCGCGCTGATCTCACCGGCGCTGGCGGAACGCGAAGGCCTGAGCGAGGGCCAGCGTGTGCGGCTCACCCTGGCCGGCCGCAGCCTGGACACGCCGGTGTGGATCCAACCCGGCCAGCCGGCCCGGGCGATCACCCTGTTCCTCGGCCAGGGCCGCCGCGACGCCGGCCGCGTCGGCAACGGCGTGGGAGTCAACGCCTACCGGCTGATGCCCGACCACGGCGCCTTCGCCGCCGGCGGAGTGACTCTGGAGGTGCTCGGCGACCGCGCCGCCCTGGCCAGCACCCAGCAACACCACAACATGGCCGGCCGCGATCTGCTGCGCGAAACCGACCTGGCGCATTTCCAGGAAGAGCCCGGTTTCGCTCAACCGGACCGGGTGGAAGAACCGATCTCGCTGTACCCGGAGTGGGACTACCCGGACCACGCCTGGGGCATGAGCATCGACCTGAACAGCTGCATCGGCTGCAACGCCTGCATCACCGCCTGCCAGGCGGAGAACAACATTCCCATTGTCGGGCCGGAGGAGGTGCGGCGCGGCCGTGAAATGCACTGGATCCGCGTGGACCGTTACTACGCCGGGCCGCTGGACGATCCCAGCATGCACTTCCAGCCGGTGCCCTGCATGCACTGTGAAAAAGCCCCCTGCGAATACGTCTGCCCGGTGGAGGCCACCCAGCACAGCAGCGAGGGCCTCAACGAAATGATCTACAACCGCTGCGTGGGCACCCGCTATTGTTCGCAGAACTGCCCGTACAAGGTGCGCCGCTTCAACTGGTACCACTACACCGAAGCCACCGCCGAGCTGGCCACGCCGGCCGCCGCCCACAACCCGGATGTCACCGTGCGCAGTCGCGGCGTGATGGAAAAATGCACCTACTGCGTGCAGCGCATCAATCAGGCCGAAACCGACGCCCGCAACGAAGACCGCCCCCTGGAAGACGGCGAGTTGCGCACCGCCTGTCAGCAGGTGTGTCCGTCCGAGGCGATTGAATTCGGCGATCTCAACGACCGCCACAGCGCCGTCAGCCGGGCCAAGGCAAGCCCGCTCAACTACGCCATGCTGGAAGAGCTGAACACCCGGCCGCGCACCACCTATCTGGCCGGCGTGCGCAACCCCAATCCGGCGATCCAGGCGCTTGAGGCGCGGGAGGCGCCGGCATGAACCGGCGCCGCGACGAGCTGGCCCCGCCCGGTCTCAGCGCCGGCGCGCTCACCGACCGGGTGAGCGCCACGGTGCTCGGCACCCGGCCGCCCAGGGCCTGGTGGCTGGCGCTGGGCCTGGCGACGCTGTTGTCCCTGCTGTTCCTGGTCGGCGTGGTCTACGTGCTCAGCGCGGGGGTCGGCGCCTTCGGCCTGAACATTCCGGTGGCCTGGGGTTTTCCCATCATCAATACCATCTGGTGGATCGGCATCGCCCACGCCGGCACGCTGATCTCGGCGGTATTGTGGCTGACCCGCCAGGACTGGCGCGCCTCCATCAGCCGCTCGGCGGAGGCCATGGCGATGTTCGCCATCGTGCTGGCCGGCAGTTACCCGCTGCTGCACCTGGGGCGTCCCCAGTTCGCCTATTTTCTGCTGCCCTACCCCAACCTGATGGATCTCTGGCCGCAGTGGCGCAGCCCGCTGGTGTGGGACTTCTTCGCCATCGCCAGCTATCTGCTGTTCACCGCCAGCTTTCTGTTCCTGAGCCTGCTGCCGGACCTGGCCAGCCTGCGCGACCGCGCCCGTCACCGCGCGGTGCAGCTGTTCTACGGCGTGCTGGCGCTGGGCTGGCGCAACTCGGCGCGGCACTGGCACCGCTACCAGCAGGCCCACCGGGTGCTGGCGGTGATCGCGGTGCCCATCGTGGTGTCGGTCACCGGCACCATTTCACTGGACCTGGCGGTCAGCATCGTGCCCGGGTTTCATTTCACCATCTTTCCGCCCTACTTCGTCGCCGGCGCGCTCTATTCCGGCTTCGCCACGGTGGCGATCATCGCCATCGTGCTGCGCGCCCTGTTCGGCTTCCGCGATCTGATCACCCGGGCGCATCTGAACCGGCTCGGCATCATGATGCTGTGCTTCGTGCTGGTGGTGGACTACGCCTACCTGCAGGAAGTGTTCACCGCCTTCTACACCGGCGAGGACTTTTACCGCAGCGTCTATTACGACCGCTGGAGCGGGCCCTACGCGCCTTTCTACTGGGGCATGATCCTGTGCAACGTGGTGCTGGCCCAGGGCCTGTGGTTCCGGCGCCTGCGCGAGAGCGTGCCGGGGCTGCTGTGCCTGGCGGTGATCGCCGAGATCGGCATGTGGCTGGAACGCTTTCAGATCGTCATCACCAGCACCCACAAGGACTACATGCCCAGCGCCTGGGATACGGTAACGCCCAGCGCCTGGGACTGGCTCACCTACGCCGGCTCGATCGGCGTGTTCGTGGTGTTGCTGCTGCTGTTCATCAAGCTGATGCCGGCGATCTCCATGCACGACATGCGGGAGATGCTGCACCGCCGCCAACAGCGGGAGGCCGACCATGGATGAGCGCCTGCACGGGCTGCTGGCCCGCTTCCCCGACGCCGACCGCCTGCTCGCCGCCAGCCGTGATTTGCGCCGGCGCGGACTGACCCGCCTGGACGCCTACAGCCCGCACCCGGTGGAAGGCCTCGACCAGGCGCTGGGCCTGAGCGAGCGGCGCGTGCCGGTCACCGCCCTGGTGTGCGCGGTGGTGGCCGGCGCCGGCGCCCTGGCGCTGCAGGTGTACGCCTCGCTGGATTATCCCTTCAACGTGGGCGGCAGGCCGGTGCTCAGCTGGCCCGCCTACAGCATCGTCACCTTCGCCATGACCATGGTCGGGGCCACCCTGGGGGCCATGCTGTCGATGCTGTGGCTGAACGGCTTCCCCCGCCCCTACCACCCGCTGTTCAACGTGGCGGAGTTCGACGCGGCATCGCGGGACGGCTATTTCCTGTGCCTGGAAGCGTCGGACCCGCTGTTCGACGCGGAGCGGCTGCGCGAGCACCTGCTGCAAAACGGTGCGGTGTCGATCCAGGAGGTGCCGGCATGAAGTACTGGTCCTGGTGGTTGCTGGTGCCGGCGCTGCTGTGCGGCTGCGAGCAGCCCGACATGGCCGACCAGCCGCGCCTGGAAACCTATGAAACCGGCGCCGCCTTCAACGACGGCCTGGCCGCCCGGCCGGTGCCCGAAGGCACGGTGGCGCGGGACCAGCGGCCGGCGGCCACGGAAAACCCGCTGCCGATCAACGCTGAAACACTGGCCCACGGGCGGGAACAGTTCGATGTGTTCTGCGCGCCCTGCCACGGCCGCAACGGGCGCGGCCAGGGGGTGATCGTGCAGCGCGGCTTCCCGGCGCCGCCCAGCCTGCACCGGCCACGCCTGCGCCGAGCCGGGGACCGGCATTTCTACCAGGTGATCCGCGACGGCCACGGCGCCATGTACGCCTACGCCAGCCGGGTGCCCGAGGACCAGCGCTGGGCGATCATCGCCTACATTCGCAGCCTGCAGTTGAGCCGCAACGCGCGCCTGGAGGACGTGCCCCGGGACCACCGGCCGCTGCCCGACACCGGGGAGGACCCGCCATGACCCGGGCGCTGGTGTTCGTCGCCGTCGCCGGGCTGTTGCTCACCGGCCTGGGGGCGCTGCTGGACAGCGCCGCCTTCCTGCGCGCCTGGCTGGTGGCCGCCCTCACCGGCATCGCCCTGCCGCTGGGCGCCATGGCGGTACTGATGACCCACAATCTCACCGGCGGCCAGTGGGGCGAGCCGGTGCGCGCGCCGCTGAAGGCGGTGGTGGCGACCCTGCCGCTGATGCTGGTGGCGTTCGTGCCCCTGCTGCTGGGCGCGCGGGTACTGCTCCCCTGGACCGGCGACCTGAGCGGCCTGCCCGAGGTGGTGCGGCACAAGACGTTCTATCTGAACCTGCCGTTTTTCCATGCCCGCTTCGCCCTGTACGCGGTGATCTGGCTGATCCTGGCCGCGCGGCTCTCGGTGTGGCGCGGCGACCGCCGCTCCACGCCGGTCAGCGCCGGCGGGCTGGTGCTGTGGGCGCTCACCACCACCTTTTTCGCGTTCGACTGGATCATGGGCCTGGAGCCGGCCTGGTACTCGGACATTCTGGGCCTGATTTTCATGGGCTCGGCGCTGTCCATGGCGCTGGCGCTGCCGTTCCTGCTGCCGGGCGTCTACCCGGACGCGGACCGGCGGCCGGCGCTGGAAGGCGCGCGGCGGGATCTGGCGCATCTGTGGCTGGCGGCGATCCTGTTCTGGGTGTTCGTGGCCTTCAGCCAGTACCTGATCATCTGGAGCGGCGATCTGCCCCACGAAATCCGCTGGTACGCCCACCGTGGCCAGGGCGGCTGGCAGTGGCTGGCGCTGGCGATGATGACACTGTGCGGGGCGCTGCCGTTCGCCGCCCTGCTGCCCGCCGGCTGGAAGCGGCGCGCCCGGCCGCTGGCGGTCCTGGCGGCGCTGGTGCTGCTGGGGCATGCGCTGGAATTCGCCTGGCTGGTGCTGCCCGCGTACTACCCGCACCACTGGCCGCTCGGCTGGCGCTCACCGGTGGCGTTGCTCACCCTCGCCGCCCCGGGCCTGCTGCTGATCCGGCGTTACCGTTCGCGGCGCGCGGAGGGCACCCCATGACCGCACCACGGCGCGACCCCGGTTACGAACAGCGCGACGTCTCACCGCGCCTGCCGCTGGTGGCGGCGGTTCTGGTGTCGTGCCTGCTGGCGGTGGTGCTGGGCCTGATCGGCTGGGCGTTCGCGCTGCGCGGCGACGCCGGGCCGCGCGCCACCGGCTTCTTCGAACTGCCGCTGGACCAACCCGGCACCCCACACCTGCAGGCCGAGCCCGGCCCCGACCTGCAACGCATGCGCGAAATCAGCGAACGGGGGCTGCACCGATACGGCTGGGTGGACCAGGAGGCCGGGGTGGTGCACATCCCGATTGAGCGGGCCATGGCTCTCTACGCGCGCCGCCACGGCGACGGGGGGGCGCGCCCATGAGCCGCCTGATACTGGCCGCCGGCGTGCTCGGCCTGCCGCTGCTGGTCACCGCCCAGCCGCCGACGCCGTCGCAAACCCTGGACCGGGTCGGCGTGGAGCAGCGCATCGGCGAGCGGGTGCCCCTGGATCTGCGCTTCACGGATCGCCACGGCGACAGCGTGACCCTGGGCAACCTGATCGACGGCAAACCCGCCCTGCTGCAGCTGGCCTGGTACGACTGCCCGAACCTCTGCGATCTGTCCCTGCGGCGCCTGGGCAGCCGGCTCTCGGAGGTGAAGTTCCAGCCCGGCGAGGACTTCCGGGTGATCACCGTGAGCATCGACCCGCGGGAAGGCGCCGACGCCGCCGACCGCGCGCTGGCCACTTTGCGCGACAGCCATCAGGGCGACAGCGACGCCGACGACTGGCGGGTGCTGACCGGCGACGCCCGGGCCATCGACACCCTGGCGCGGCGGATCGGCTACCGCTACCAGTACGACGCGGACAGCGAGCAGTTCGCCCACCCGGCCGCCCTGGCGGTACTCGACGGCGACGGGCGCCTCTCTTCGTATCTGCTGGGCCTGACGTTTTCCGGGCGGGATGTGGAACTGGCGCTGACCCGCGCCGGCGAAGGCCGGCTGGGCTCGATCACCGACCGGATCGCACTGCGCTGTTTTCACTTCGATCCGGAGAAAGGCACCTACACCCTGGACATTCTGCGGCTGCTGAATCTGGCCTGCCTGATCACCGCCCTGGTGCTGGCGCTGGTGGTGGGCCGGCTGCTCCGGCGCCGCCGCGGGAATGACCGGCAAGGGAGGCATTGAGCCATGGCCGACGCCGACGATAGATGGCAGCTGCTGCTGTTTCCGGAATCCGCGTCCAGCGTGTCCGGCCAGGTGGACACCCTGTTCTGGGCCATGGTGGTGGCCTGCGGGCTGGTGGTGGCGCTGGTGTTTACGGTGCTGCTGGTGTTCGGCATCCGTTATCGGCGCGGCTCGCCGGCCAGCCGCCGCGGGTCGCCGCTGCTGTACCACAACCGCTGGCTGGAAATCGGCTGGTCGATTCCGGTGCTGGCCGCGTTCCTGTTTTTCTTTGCCTGGGGCGCGCTGCTCTACGTGGAGATTCTCGATCCGCCCACGCCGGAGGACGGCGAAGCGCGCCGGGTGAACGTGATCGGCAAACAGTGGATGTGGAAGTTCCAGCACCCGGAGGGCATCCGCGAGATCAACACTCTGCACGTGGCCGTGGGCCAGACCGTGCGGCTGCGCATGACCTCCCAGGACGTGATCCACAGCTTTTTCGTGCCGGCCTTCCGCATCAAGCAGGACGTGCTGCCGCAAACCTATACCCGCTTGCAGTTCACCCCCACCAAGGTCGGGCGCTTCGACCTCTATTGCGCGGAATATTGCGGCTTGTCCCATTCCGGCATGGTCGGCGAAGTGGTGGTGATGCCGCCCTCGGAATTCCAGGACTGGCTGGCGCGGCGCGACCGGCCGGGCACGCCGCAACAGGACGGCGAGCGGCTGTTCCGCCAGTACGGCTGCAGCGGCTGCCACGGCGAGGCGTCCTCGGTGCGGGCGCCGGATCTGGCCGGCCTGTACGGCAAGCCGGTGCCGCTGGAAAGCGGCGGCACGGTCACCGCCGACGCCCAGTACCTGCGCGATTCGATCGTCTTTCCCAGCAAGCATGTGGTGGCCGGATACGCGCCGATCATGCCGTCCTTCAAGGATCAGATCAGCGAGGAAGATCTGCTCAAGCTGACCGCTTATATCCAATCCCTGACGCCCGAGGAGCCCGACGCGCCATGAACTATCTGAACGCCGGTTACGGACTGAAAAGCTGGCTGCTGACGCTGGATCACAAGCGTGTCGCCTGGCTCTATTTCATCAGCATCACCGGGTTTTTCTTTCTCGGCGGGGCCGCCGCCACCCTGGTGCGCCTGGAGCTGATCACCCCGGCCGGGGACCTGCTCTCCAGCGACGCCTACAACCAGATGTTTTCCCTGCACGGCATCGTCATGGTGTGGTTTTTTCTGATTCCCTCGATTCCCGCCACCATGGGCAACTTCCTGCTGCCGTTGATGCTGGGCGCCCGCGACATGGCGTTCCCGCGGCTCAACCTGATGAGCTGGTATGTGTTTATTCTCGGCGGCGCCTTCACGCTCACCGCGGTGATCGCCGGCGGCATCGACACCGGCTGGACCTTCTACACCCCCTACAGCACCCTGTTTTCCAACGGCGCGGTGCTGGCCGCCGCCACCGGCGTGTTCATCGTCGGCTTCTCGTCGATCCTCACCGGCATCAACTTCATCGTCACCACCCATAAGATGCGCGCGCCGGGGCTCACCTGGTTCCGCCTGCCGCTGTTCGTGTGGGCGCAGTACGCCACCAGCCTGATCATGGTGCTGGCCACGCCGGTGCTGTCGATCACCCTGGTGCTGTTGGGCGTGGAACGGGCCTTCGGCATCGGCATCTTTGATCCGGCGCTTGGGGGTGACCCGATCCTGTTCGAGCATTTATTCTGGTTCTACTCCCATCCGGCGGTCTACATCATGCTGCTACCGGCCATGGGCGTGGTCAGCGAGGTCATCGCCTGCTTCGCCCATAAACGGATTTTCGGTTACAAGGTGATGGCGTTTTCCATCCTCGCCATCGCGTTGTTCGGGTTTCTGGTATGGGGGCATCATATGTTCGTCTCCGGCCAGTCGATCTACGCCGGGGTGGCGTTCTCCCTGCTCAGCTTTCTGGTGTCGGTGCCCTCGGCGCTGAAGATCTTCAACTGGCTGGCCACGCTCTATAAGGGCCATATCCGTTTCGACGCGCCGATGCTGTTCGCGCTCAGTTTTATCGGCCTGTTTCTGATCGGCGGGCTCACCGGGGTGTTCGTGGCCACGCTGGCCCTGGACATCCAGATGCACGACACCTACTTCGTGGTGGCGCATTTCCACTACATCATGGTGGGCGGCATGGTCTCCGCCTACATGGCGGGGCTGCATTTCTGGTGGCCGAAGATCACCGGGCGCCTGTACCCGGAAATGTGGGCGCGGGTGTCGGCGATTATTGTGTTCGCCGGCTTCAACCTGACGTTCTTCCCTCAGTTCATTCTCGGCTGGGCCGGCATGCCGCGCCGCTACCACGCCTACGCCGAAGAATTTCAGTTGTTGAATGTGTTTTCG
>MDTC01007153.1_pt1 | contig 11472 bp, 12 predicted proteins | sample 811181 | NCBI WGS metagenome assembly MDTC01 (sample SAMN05326644, study PRJNA326480) | marine metagenome | isolation source: seawater | place: Pacific Ocean: North | collected 2011 | reverse complement strand
GTATTGACCTACGTTATTATAGTGTTATTTATGAATTAATCGAAGATGTTCGAACGGCAGTGAGCGGTTTGCTAGCCCCAGAAGTAAGGGAAAACATCTTGGGTACCGCGGAAGTAAAAGACGTATTCAGATCGTCCAAGTTTGGATCGATAGCTGGTTGTATCGTTGCCGAGGGTGTCATTAAAAAAAGTTGCCCCATAAGGGTGTTGCGGCAAAGTGTTGTGATTTATGAGGGCGAGCTCGAATCCTTGCGTAGATTTAAAGAGGATGTTCAGACCGTCCAGTCCGGTACGGAATGTGGTATAGGAGTAAAAAATTATAATGATGTCCAGCCAGGTGATCAAATCGAAGTTTACGAGAGGGTAGAGGTTGCCAGATCAGTTTAAAATTTTTGATGAGGTTGAGTCGTTTAGCAGGACAGAGAGAATAGCAACCCAAATTAAAAAATGTCTAGCGAGAGAGCTCACTGAGTTTTTCAAATCTTTTGGTGGAGGAATGCTTACTATAACAGACGTGGTTTTGTCGAGTGATAGAAAGCAAGCTAAAGTTTACTTGAGTTTTTACGGGGTTAAGAAAGACTCTGACATTATAATTAATGCAATTAATGAGAATGCTTACAGATTTCAAAGCCTGCTTGGTGCGTCGCTTAAATTGAAAAGGACTCCTGTTCTTGAGTTCTTTAATAAGTGATCATAGCGGCGGTTCATTCAATCCATTCAAAATGCAGAGTTTGAGAACAAAAAACGACATTCCTGTAAATGGTATATTACTCCTTGATAAGGGATCAGATATGACGTCGAGTACTGCTCTGCAAATGGCAAAGAACGTATACAGAGCGAAAAAGGCAGGACACACAGGGACGCTTGACTTCCTTGCGTCTGGACTTTTACCTATCTGTTTTGGTGAAGCGACAAAAGTAAGCCAGTTTATTTTAAACAGTGACAAAACCTACTACGCTGAAATTTTGTTTGGATACCAAAGTGCAACTGGAGACCTAAACGGAACAATTATTAAAGATACAAAGCAGAAAAAATTTTCTGCTTTTGAATTACTAAGTGCGCTAGCACGGTTTAAAGGAGAGTATAAGCAAATTCCGCCAATGTATTCAGCAATAAAAATTAAAGGCACCTCGCTTTATAAGTTAGCTAAAGAAGGTAAAAATATAGAAAGAAAGTCTAGGCAGGTAACAATTTTTAAGATTTCATTAATAGAATATGATTATCCAATAGCAAAAATTATAGTTAAATGTTCTAAAGGTACTTATATTAGGCAACTTGCTGAAGACGTAGGGCTTCTTCTGAATTCAAAGGCTTGCTTGTACAGATTAAGAAGATTGTCTTCAGGCCCATTTCATATAGATAGTGCCATTAAATTAAAAACCTTAATATGTAAAGCTAAAGATGATGACTTAGCACTTGCTAAATTATTGATCAGTCCTGATTTAGCACTTTTAGAACTGCCGCAGCTAAATCTTTCGGAAGATGATGCTAATAAATTGAATCAAGGACAGCGATTAAATATAAAAAATCAGACAAAACCTGGTCTAATTAGACTGTATGATCATAGAGGTAGTTTTTTTGCCGTTGGCGAGGCTTCCGAGGACGGTCTTTTAAAAACTAAAAGAATATTAAATGTTTGAATTTTGTTATTTCATGCAAGTAAAATAAAAGAACGCCTTGTTACGGAGTAGATAGGAAGGTAAAATAAAACGATAAAGTTTATAAGCAGGGTAAATGCAGAATGGGACTCTCTAGCGAAAATAAGAATCAAATCATCAAAGAGCATAAAAGGTCAGAATCAGATACTGGCTCGCCAGAAGTGCAAGTTGCACTTCTTTCAGAAAGAATTAAGTCGTTGACTGAACATTTTAAGCTTCATGCACGAGACCAACATTCTAGGCAAGGGTTACTACGCATGGTTAATCGGAGACGTAAGTTGCTCGACTACGTTAAAAAACACGATGTGCAGCGGTATTCTAGCCTGATCGAAAAGCTTGGTTTGAGGCGATAACTCGAACCGGTTAAATTTTTAGCACTTCCCAAAAATAATTTGAATAAATAGGTATAAAATATGTCTGCATTAACTGTAAATTTTGATTACGGTGATTGGAAAGTAACAATGGAAACCGGAAGAATTGCTAGACAAGCTTCAGGTTCAGTTCTCATATCAATGGGCGATACAAAGGTACTGACAACCGTCGTGGGGCAAGCTGGAGACTCTTCGGGAAGAGATTTTTTTCCATTAACCGTGGATTACCAAGAAAAAACATACGCGGCTGGTAAAATTCCTGGTGGTTTTTTTAAAAGAGAAGGACGCCCAAGTGAAAAAGAAACTTTAGTTTCTAGACTTATAGATAGACCCATCAGGCCACTTTTCCCCAAAGGTTTCATGAATGAAGTGCAAGTTATTTGTACGGTCGTATCTCTAGACCCAAACGTAGATCCTGACATCCCGGCTTTATTAAGCGCATCAGCGGCGTTGTCAATATCTGGACTACCGTTTGAGGGACCCATTGGGGCAGCCAGAGTCGGATACAAGGACGGTGAATATATCCTTAATCCAAGTTTCAATGACTTAGATGACTCTAAACTTGATCTTGTAGTGGCAGGAACGACGTCATCTGTTCTAATGGTTGAGTCCGAAGCGGACCGGTTATCGGAAGAGGTAATGTTAGGGGCCGTTAACTTTGGTCATGAGCATTGTAAGGATGCAATAGCAGCAATTGAAGAACTAAAAACCATGTCGCCTTCAAAGAGTTTTGCTTGGACTCCCGAAGAAAAAAATATTGAACTTGAGGCTTATATATCAAAAAACTATGCTTCAAGTATTCGCAACGCCTATCAAGTAAAAGAAAAGGCAGAAAGAAAGGATATGGTTAGCACCATAAAAGGCGAAATCTTACAAGAGGTTGAGGGTAAGTATGACGAGCTTTCAACTAATGAAGTGATGTCTATAATTCATAGTTTAGAGCGCGACCTTGTAAGGGAGATGACCTTGACCACACAGGAGAGGATTGATGGTAGAGGTGCAGCAGATGTTAGGCCGATTTCATCTGAGGTAGGCTTGCTGCCCAGAACTCATGGTTCCGCTCTTTTTACACGCGGAGAAACACAGGCATTGGTTGTGACTTCTTTAGGAGCGGAGAGAGATTCGCAAATTATTGATGCCTTGGAAGGTGAGTATCGTGAGCCATTTATGTTGCATTATAATTTTCCTCCTTATTGTGTCGGTGAGACTGGGCGGGTAGGTTCACCGAAGAGACGAGAAATAGGTCACGGAAAATTGGCCAAAAGAGGTGTCGCAGCTGTAATGCCTTCGCTTGAAGTATTCCCTTACGTCATAAGAGTGGTGTCAGAGATAACAGAATCAAATGGTTCAAGTTCAATGGCATCTGTTTGTGGAACTAGCTTGTCGCTGATGGATGCCGGTGTGCCTATAAAAAGTCCAGTTGCGGGAATTGCAATGGGTCTTATTAAGGAGGAAGACAACTTTATAATACTGTCCGACATTATGGGTGACGAGGACCATTTAGGTGATATGGACTTTAAAGTTGCTGGAACATCAGATGGAATAACCGCTCTCCAAATGGACATAAAGATTAATGGAATAACATCTGAAATAATGGCCGAAGCATTGGCTCAGGCTAAAGAGGGAAGAATGCATATCCTAAATGAGATGGCAAATTCTATAAAAGTTCCTAGAACAGAAATGTCAAAGCACGCACCGCGAATTATTTCTTTCAGGGTTCCTACGGATAAAATAAGAGACGTGATAGGAAAGGGCGGGGCGACAATTAGACAACTTACAGAAGAAACTGGAGCAACAATAGATATTGATGATGATGGTACGGTGAAAATAGCGTCGGTTGACTTTTCAGCTGGTGAGTTAGCTAGAAGTAGGATTGAACTAATTACAGCAGAAGTGGAGGTTGGAGCTATCTATGAGGGCAAAGTTCAAAAGCTTATGGATTTTGGTGCATTTGTTAACGTTCTTCCGGGTAAAGATGGCCTGGTCCATATTTCTCAGATTTCGGAGGAGCGCGTAGAGAATGTTAGTGATAAACTTTCAGAAGGCGAGATGGTTAAAGTCAAAGTCTTAGAAGTTGATAAACAGGGGCGAATAAGATTAAGTATGAAGGCAGTACAGGAATAAAAGAATGGTTACGATAAGATTATCCAGAGGTGGTGCTCGAAAAAAACCTTTTTATCATATTGTTGTCGCTGATCACAGGCGAGCACGTGATGGTAAGCATATAGAACGAATAGGGTTCTATAACCCATTTGCTGGAACGAACGAGACTGCAGTTGAATACGATGACGAACGTTATAATTATTGGTTGTCCGTAGGAGCAAAACCTTCAGAGCGCGTAAAAAAAATCGTTTCAAAATTATCGGATTAACACCTATTTCAATGGCACCGTGTTGAGCCGCTTGAAGTCTAATGACTCTTATTTATGCGTTGGAAAAATCCTTTCTCCTTTCGGTGTGGGCGGCCTCATTCGGGTTAAATCATTCACAAGTCCAAAGGAAAATATCTTTGAATTTGCAAACCTATTTGTTGAGGAAAACGATTGCGTACTAAATTTAAAAATTTGTGGATTTAAAAACTACAGAGACAAATTTTTAGTCGATTTTTTAAATATTGATGATCGTTCAACCGCATCTTTGTACACAAATAAATTGATTTTTATAAAAAAAGAATGTCTGCCTTCTATACCGGAAGACAAATTTTATTGGGGAGATTTAAAAGGGTTTAAGGTTATAAACGGGGATAATTTTGAACTGGGTAAAGTGATAGATTTTATTGAAACGGGCAGCAAAGACGTGATGAGGATTATGGGTTCAAGAGAGATTTTTATTCCCTTTGTTTGGAATCACTATATCTTAAAAGTTAACGATAGGGAAAAAACAATTATTGTCGATTGGGAGCAAGATTGGTAGTTATGCATATCTTTGTTTTGACGTTGTTTCCTGAGCTAATAAAAAATTTTAATCAATTCGGGATAATTAGAAAATCAATAGCGAAAAATTTACTTAGGATCACACCAATAAACTTACGAGGCTTCTGTAGCAACGGTCAGGTGGATGACACCTCTTATGGTGGTGGTCCGGGGATGATAATTAAAGCTGATCCTGTAAAATTAGCGATTGAATCCATTGAACTGAATGAAGCAAAAAAAAACAAAGTACTACTTATTTCGCCGCAAGGAAAAAAGATCAATGACGAGCGAATTAAATCATTTGCTAAATTTGACAATCTGATATTGATTTCTGGAAGATACGAGGGATTCGATGAGCGAATAAGCCATTTTGTAGACGAAGAGGTGTCTCTATGCGATTTTGTTACAAACGGTGGAGAAATTCCCGCTCTGGCACTAGTTGAAGGGATAGTTAGATATGTGCCAGGAGTATTGGGCGATGAAGAATCCCTAACATCTGAGTCTTTTTGCGATGGGTTACTAGATCATCCTCATTACACTAAACCTAGGTCATGGATTGGGATGAATGTTCCTGAAGTTTTAACCTCTGGCGACCATTCAGCCGTTGAAGATTGGCGTAGAGAACAAAGATTAATACAAACTTTTCTGAAGCGACCCGATTTGCTTAGGTTGGATGAGCTCCCAGAAGCTGACAGAGCAACTCTTGAAAGATACTTTTTAAAAATAAATACCTAAAAATCGGTTAAACGGATGGTGAGTTGCTAAATTTGTGGTATAGTTCAACGAAAAAGTGAGTGCAGAGAGTACCATGAGCTTAATTATAGACGAAATCGAAAAAAACCAATTGAAAACCGACCTGCCTGCAATGTCGAGCGGAGACACCGTAACAGTGCAGGTTAAGGTAAAGGAAGGCAATCGAGAACGTTTGCAGTCTTTTGAGGGCGTCGTAATCGCAGTGAAAAAAAGAGGTTTAAATTCCTCATTTACCGTCCGAAAGATTTCTCATGGAGAGGGGGTTGAAAGGGTTTTCCAAACTCATAGTCCTCTTATCGAAAGTATAGAAGTTAAAAGAAAGGGCGCAGTTCGAAGAGCAAAACTATACTATATGAGAGAACGAAGTGGAAAATCGGCTCGAATAAAAGAAAAATTAGGAAAATAAATCTCCGTTTTAAACCAATAAATAGGCCGGTGTCTTTTAAAATCCCTAATCCGTTAGGTGGGAATTGTCAAGTATGGATGCGAACCAAAAGTAAACTAATGAAAGGTATTCTACTCGATAACAATATTATAGATAACTTCATTGAGGACTTATGGTTACAATCTGGCCTTGCAAAAAACACATTATCTGCCTACAAAAGTGACATTAAAAGTCTTTCAGTTTATTTAGCCTCGATAAAACTTGACCTAAAAAAAGCAAGACAGACGAACCTAGTCGACTACTTATCAACCTTAAACAAAGATTCTCGGCAAACCGTTGCTCGAAAAATGGCTTCTATAAGACGGTTTTATAGGTATCTGTTAAGAGAAGAAGAGATTACAAATGACCCGTCTGCTAATATACAAAATTTTAAAAAGTCAAGATACTTGCCTAGAGTATTGAGCGAATCCGAAACAGAAAAACTCATTAATGCTCCTGATTTTTCCAGTACGATTGGCATTCGAGATCGAGCGATGTTGGAGGTGCTGTATGCTTCTGGGTTGCGAACTTCAGAATTATTGGGTCTTAGATATTCAGAAGTGAATCTTCAACAGTCTGTTGTTAAGGTTTTTGGCAAAGGCGCTAAGGAACGACTTGTTCCATTAGGTATTGAAGCTTGTGTTTGGTTGAGGAAATACTATAAAGAATCAAGACAGGAGCTTTTGAAAAATTCCTCAAGCGACTTAGTCTTTGTTTCTTCTAGGGGCAGACAAATGACCCGTCAAAATTTCTGGTATATTGTAAAAAAATATGTAAGGTTAGCCGGCATTGATGCGGCAATTTCTCCTCACTCGATAAGGCACAGCTTTGCTACTCACTTGTTAAACCATAATGCAGATCTAAGGGTTGTTCAATCCCTGCTCGGCCATAGTAGTATTTCGACTACTCAAATTTATACTCATGTTGCAACTACTAGATTAAAAAATATTCATAGCAATCATCATCCGAGGGGTTAGCAATTCAATGAAATACTTGTTTTCGATAAGTTTTCTATTTTTATTAGGAATGCCAATCATAGGACCTGAGGCTGAGGATTTGCAAAGATATAAAATAAATGATGAAGGGATCAAAAAAAGAATTATGGTTTTCCTTAGAGAATCAATTGGTCCGGATCATAAATTTATAGTGGAGCAATCAGGAATTCCAGGGGTTTATGTTGCTTCATTTGGCATGCAAGTGATTTATTTAACAGGTGATTTGAAATTTATATTTAAGGGAGATCTTTATAATACTACTACTGGCGAAAATGTTACGAAAAAGACCAAACAGAAACTAAGGGCATTAGCCTTTAACTCGCTAGATGAGTCCACAATGATTTCCTTTTTGGCAAAAGAATCAAAAATCATTAGAAAAAATATTTATGTTTTTACAGACATCGATTGTGGATACTGTAGAAAATTCCATAACGAAGTCGACCAGCTAAATAAAAACGGAATAAACGTCCACTATTTAGCGTTCCCAAGAGCAGGTCAAGAAGGAAACACGTATAGGAAAATGGTTTCTGTATGGTGCTCGAGTAATAAGAATCATGCCTTGTCTATTGCAAAAAGAGGGGAGAATATACCCGCCAAAAAATGCAATAATCCGATTAGTAAGCATTTTAAATTGGGATTAGAAATTGAATTAAAAGGAACTCCTGCAGTCTTCAGTGACAAGGGTGTCGAACTTGGTGGTTTTATTAAAGCTAAGGATATAAAAAGGATACTTCTACAAGATAAGTCCTAATAATTCATAAAAATGCAAAGCTAATATGAACAATCTGTTTAAAAAGACGCGAATACTGGTAGTTGGAGATGTTATCCTCGATAGATACTTGTTTGGCGAAATTGACAGGATCTCACCTGAAGCTCCTGTTCCGGTGGTGACAATCAAGGAAGAAGTTCAAATGCTAGGTGGGGCAGGAAATGTTGCTAGGAACGCTGTTCATCTAGGTTCGAAGATAACCTTACTTGGCTTGATTGGTAACGATAAAGAATCAGAGGTTATTTATGATTTAATAAAACAGGAAGGAATTGAAGCGGTCTTTCTTGACAGTCAAAATTCCACAATTGTAAAAAGTAGAGTGCTTTCCCAAGGTCAGCAGCTGTTACGGTTTGACTTGGAAAAACCTGCGCCCAGACATGCGGGGAGAAGTATTACATCAAAATTTAAAGAGATTGTCCAAAGTCATGATTTAGTTATTGCCTCTGATTATGATAAAGGAGCCCTTTCATCGATTTCAGAATTGATAACGATTTGCAAGGATTTTAATATTCCTATCTTAGTTGATCCAAAAGGCGATGATTTTAGGAAATATACCGGCTCTACTTTGATAACTCCGAATAAAAAAGAGTTTGAAACAATTGTTGGGCAATGTGGGACTATGGAAGAACTTGAAAACAAAGCCTTTGAATTAGTTAAAACTCTAAAAATTGATTATTTGTTAGTAACAAAAGGTCCGGAGGGGATGTCTTTATTTAACTCCGAGGGAGTATCCCATCACTTTAAAACTCAGGCCGAAGATGTTTTCGATGTCACGGGTGCGGGAGATACAGTTTGTGCAGTAATGGGGGTCGCGCTATCATCTTCCAGTTATTCTATCGAAGAGGCTGCAGCTCTTGCTAATACTGCCGCGGGGATTGTCGTAAAAAAAATGGGAGCAGCAGCCGTTGAACCCTTGGAACTTGAATGGGCTCTTAGAAAACATACAGCAAAGATTTTTCGTGATCCTGTCAACCCGTTAAAACTTTGTAGGCAATTAAAAAAGCAGAGTAAAAAAATAGTCTTTACCAATGGTTGTTTTGATTTTATCCATGCCGGCCACGTAAAGTATCTTAAAGAGGCAAGTGAGCTGGGAGATATATTGATAATTGGACTCAATTCCGATTCATCAGTGAAGCGACAAAAAGGAGCGGGGCGACCAGTCAATACTTTCATTGATCGTGCAGAAGTCCTGTCTGGACTATCGGTTGTTAACTTTGTAATAGAGTTTGATGAGGATAATCCATTGGATTTGATTAAGGCAATTGAACCAGATGTTCTCGTTAAGGGCGGAGATTATATTGAATCAGAAATTGTGGGTTACAATGAAGTTAAAAATAAAGGTGGTCAAGTAAAATCATTAGGGTATTATAGCAATAATTCTAGCTCAAAAATAATAAATAAAATTAAGAATTTCAGTGAATAATATGAAGGATATCGTCATAGTAACAGGTGGGGCGGGATTTATCGGTTCGAATTTAATCAGAAATCTAAACAGCATCGGATACACTAACATAATTTTGTCTGATTACTTTGCTGATGGCAGACAAGTTTCTAATGTTAATCATTTAAAAATTAATGATTTTGTTTCTCCAAATGATTTGTGTGAGTTTATAAGAAACAATCACGTAGATAAAATATTTCACTTAGGTGCGTGTAGTGATACTAAGGAATGGAACGGAGAATATATGCTGGAAAGAAATTTTAGTTTTTCGAAACGTCTTCTGAACGCATGCACATTAAAAAAAATTCCATTTGTTTATGCATCTAGTGCCTCAGTATATGGTTTAAACAAGCAATCCAATGAGAATCCGTCTAATGAAAAACCTTTAAATATCTATGGTTTTTCTAAGTTGTTATTTGATAACTTTGTACGTTCCCAGTTATCCGTCTTTCAGTCTTTAGTATGTGGGTTAAGATATTTTAATGTTTTCGGTGCGAATGAAAGCCATAAAAAAGGGATGGCCAGTGTAATCTACAACTTTAATAATCAGCTTTTATCCAGCGGAGTAATAAAAATATTTCGAGGTTCGCATAACTTTGAAGATGGAGGTCATCTTAGAGACTTCATTGAGGTTGGTGACGCGGTAGATCTGACAATTTGGTTATCGGACAGAAACGCTTGTCACTCCGGAATATATAATTGCGGAACAGGAGTGGCTCATTCATTTAACGATGTTGCCCAATTAGTTATTAATTGGCACAAGCGAGGTAAAATTGAGTACATAGACTTTCCGAGTGCTTTACTCCCTTACTACCAACCTTACACATGCGCGGATTTGAATAAGATTAATTCATTAGGCTACAAAAAATCTTTTAAGACCTTAGAAGATGGTGTAAACCATTACATGACTTGGCTTAATGATAATTAAATTTTATTCGCTTGTTTATTTTATTTTAACACCGTTTGTTCTTATTAAAGGATTACTTCGCAATGAAGGGTTTAGGGTCTTCGAACGATTTGGGTTCTATAGACAAGAAGTAGATAAAAATTCAGCTTGTATATGGCTGCATGCCGTATCAGTTGGTGAAATCAACGCAATAGCACCATTGATTAATGAATTAAGATTAAGAGGTGAAAATGTCGTTGTAACTACAGGCACGATTAGCGGATTTGAAACTTGTAAACGGATGTTCGATAATTTGGTAACACATGTTTTTTTTCCTGTAGATTTGCATTTCGCCATAGAAAGATTTTTTAATCACTTTAGGCCTAAGGCGGTTTATGTCGCCGAGACAGAATTATGGCCAAATTTAATGCTTTATTGTCGATCTAATGGGATAAATATATCATTGATTAATGGAAGGCTTTCAGAAAAAACGTTTAGAATTTATTCAAAATTAATCAAAACTATCCGCCCAATATTGATGTCATTTGATAAGATAATATGCCAAAACCAGCTTTATGCAAATAGATATAAAGAATTGGGTTTTCGAGAATCCGCTATCACCGTTTCTGGGAATCTTAAACTTGATGTTAGGCCGTGTCATGACATCGAGAGTCATCTGGAAAAGAAGCTGGATCAGCTTTTTTATGAAAGAAAGATTATTGTTTTGGGTAGCACACATTCGAAGGAGGAGAATTTTTTAAAAGAAGCTGTTTGCGGTCTATTGGATAAATTTGATGATTTATTAATTGTGCACGTTCCTCGCTACAAAAAAAGAGTCAAAACTATTAAGGCGAGATATCTGAAGGATGGATTAAAAACAAGAACTTTAGGTGAATTTTCAGATGGTCCGTCTGATTGTCATGTTTTGATAGTCGATAGATTAGGCGTACTTAATTATTTTTACTCTAAAGCTACGGTGGCAATCGTAGGTGGAAGTTTTGAAAAAAGAGGATGTCACAATGTTATCGAGCCAGCTTTCTTCGGCGTGCCAGTTATTGTGGGGCCTCATATAGAAAATTTTGAATACGAAATTCGTAGAATGGAACATAATCAAATTCTATTCATTGAGACGACGGCTTCAAGTTTAAAGGATAAACTTTCTGCCATTTTACATGGAAGTGACCAGGGGGTTGAGTTCAGGACTAAATGCGAAGCATTCATAAGTTCTGAACAAGGTGGCTTGCAAAAAACTTTAAGATTCCTTG
>MDTC01226182.1_pt1 | contig 11473 bp, 9 predicted proteins | sample 811181 | NCBI WGS metagenome assembly MDTC01 (sample SAMN05326644, study PRJNA326480) | marine metagenome | isolation source: seawater | place: Pacific Ocean: North | collected 2011 | reverse complement strand
TTACAAAACATGTTAATTGGATTACAAACACAAGCACAAATGTCAGAATCGGATTTTATTTCATCAACTGCCTTTCGCAAAAATATATGCAACCTGCCTCCGAATCCGGGCGCCGAGATGTTGCGTTATGGATGGCGCAGGCCGGATATCCTCTCACTTGGTCAAGGTGAAGGAAGCAGCATCACACCAGATATTATTATCGATACCGCACATGATATGATGAAACAGGGCAAAACATTCTACGCCCCTGTTCTAGGGTTCCCGGAAGTACGCACAGAACTTTCAAATTATTATCAACGTATCTATAATTTAGACATTGCCTCTGATCGCCTTTTTTTAACTGGTTCTGGCACTACAGCCATGCACCTCGCCCTCACCAGCATTCTGGATGAAGGGGATGATGTTGTGGCGATTACCCCTATTTGGAAAAACTTGCTCGGCGCGATCGATATTGCACAAGCCCATACAACACAAGTCCCACTTGACCAAAAAGACGGTGAATGGTCTCTCGATTTAGATAAACTCTTTGCATCTGTCACACCCAAAACAAAAGCTATCTTAGTCGTAACACCGTCTAATCCATGTGGTTGGGTTATGTCGCCAGATGAAATTAAAGCTGTTCTGGATTTTGCACGTGAACGCGACCTTTGGATCATCGCTGATGAAGTATATGGGCGAATTGTCTTTGAGGGCGAGCACGCCCCCAGCTTCCTTGAATATGCACAGCCGGATGATAAGCTTTATGTTGTAAATAGTTTTTCAAAGGCCTATGCCATGACAGGATGGCGTTTAGGATGGCTCGTCGGCCCCGCATATGCGGAGGAAGTCATCCGCGATATCGCTCTATATGATAATATGGGACCAGCAAGCTTTATCCAACTGGCCGGTGCGGCGGCCCTAAAACATGGCGAACCCTTTATTCATGAACAGCGCCAGCTTTGGAAACGTAATCTAGATACACTTGATGATTTCTTTTCCCAATATGACACCATCGAGTTCCATCGCCCTCAGGCAACCTTCTACGCTTTCTTCAAACACCTACAGGAAAAAGATTGCATTCAATTTGGAAAGCGCCTGATTGATGAAGGCGGCTTAAGTCTTGCACCCGGATGTGCCTTTGGCATATGCAGCCAGAGCTTCATGCGCCTATGCTTTGCTATTAATGAAGAAAAACTTGATCAGGCATTACAACGTCTGGCCAAGGTTCTCGACTAATACACGGGGCCATCTTGCGATATGGAATAAAATAACCTATGTTTCTTTTTTTAACAGAATAGAACATAAGGGATTTTATCCATGGAATTAGATCAAGTAATTGTGGAAGAGAATATTAGTCTCGCATTGGAATGGTCCATGCGTATCCTTTCCGGCATCCTTGTTCTCGGCGCAGGCTGGATCATCGGAAAATATATTAAAAACACAATCACAAACATTAATCATCTTGATGAAACATTACGTTTCTTCTTAGGTGGGTTTGCAAAATATGCGGTATTCGCATTTTCGGCTGTTATTGTGTTGGGGCAATTCGGCGTTGAAACAGCATCGCTAATTGCTATTCTCGGTGCGGCCGGTTTAGCCATTGGCTTGGCCTTACAAGGCACGCTTTCAAATATTGCTGCCGGTATGATGCTGCTGATCCTTCGCCCCTTTAATGTGGGGGATTACATCACATTTGCCGGAAATGGTGGAACAGTAAAGAATCTTGGTTTATTTGGTACAGAACTAGCAACACCGGATAATGTCTTTATTTTTGCGCCAAACAGCCAGATATGGGGGAATGAAATCTTCAATTATTCCCGCAATCTGCAACGGCGCCAGGATATTCAAGCGGGTATAAGCTATGATGATGATATTGGCCTTGCGCTGAAAACAATTCAAAACGTACTAGATAATGATGATCGCCTTGTCACAACCGAAGGAAAAGAGCCAACCGTTCTTACCGATAGTATGGGTGATTTCTCCATCAATCTGATTGTACGTTTTTGGTGTAAATCATCCGATTACTGGACATTACGCTGGGAACTTACAAAAGCGATCAAGGAAGCATTGGATGCGGAAGGTATTACCATCCCATTCCCAACGCGCACCATTATCAATGAAGCTGCAGAACCAGCAAATGATAAGAAAACATCGAAGAAAAAAGCCGCTTAATTAAACGGCTTGTAATAGATTAATAATTTGCTTTGCCGTCTCCTCCGGGGTCGGCAGAGTTTCAGGATCTTCCCCAGGCATAGCCTCAGCACGCATGGCTGTACGAACCGCCCCGGGATTAAACGCCTGAACGTTTATATTCGTCTGCTCAACTTCCCCCGCATATGCATTTGTAAAGGCCAGAAGCGCGGCTTTACTGCCCCCGTATACGCCCCAATATGCTCTGCCTGCCATTGCTCGCTCACTAGTCGTCAGCATAAGCACATCAGCCTTCTCAGCTTTTTGTAACAATGGATCAAGCGTACGAAGCAAGCGCTGGTTGGCTAGCACATTTACCTTAAAGACTTTTTCAACATCCTTTGGATTTGCATGCGCCATCGGCCCTAATGTTCCAAGTAAGCCAGCATTCCCGATAAAAATATCAAGCTTGCCAAATTTTTCATACAATGCTGGGCCAAGACTATCCAAATCCTCCAGCTTTAAAAGATCCTGCGGAATTAGTGTTGCACTTCCGCCGAGCTTCTGAATTTCATCATCTAACGCTTCAAGCGCTCCAACAGTCCGCGCCAACGCAACTACATGAATATTGTTTGAAGCAAGCTCTAGAGCCACTGCGCGCCCTATGCCGCGTGATGCCCCCGTAACCAGTGCAATTTTCTTATCCATAGGCGAATACTCCTTAGACAGCTTTCAGCTTTGTATTTTCTTGCTTGCTGGCATGATAATCTACAAGCTCCACGGGATAATCACCTGAAAAACAATCATCACAATATTGTGGATTTTCATTATCACGCCCTTCCGGATGGCCCATCGCACGGTACAAACCATCAAGCGAAATAAATGACAGACTATCAACCTTAATATACTCCGCTATTTCCTCTACACTCATTTTATGCGCCAGCAGCTCTTCTTCTGAGGGTGTATCAATTCCATAGAAGCTCGGATATTTCACAGGCGGAGAACTAATTCGCATATGAACTTCAGCGGCCCCCGCTGCGCGAACCATATCTACAATTTTACGACTGGTTGTTCCGCGCACAATGGAATCATCAACCAGCACAACCTTCTTACCTTCGAGAACCTTACGATTTCCATTATGTTTTAATCGCACGCCCAAATTTCGTATTTTTTGCCCGGGTTGGATAAATGTTCGCCCTACATAATGATTACGAATAATCCCTAAATCAAAGGGAATACCGATTTCTTGTGCATAGCCAATAGCTCCGGGCACACCACCATCAGGGACAGGAACAATCACATCCGCATCAAGGCAAGGCGCTTCACGCGCAAGCTCTACACCTATTTCTTTCCGGCGCATATATACACTTTGGCCATCAATTATCGAATCTGGCCGTGCAAAATATACATATTCAAAAATACAAAATCGCGGTTTAGGAAGATTTTGGAAGGGCTGCAAGCTCTTCACACCGGACTCCGTAATAATCACCATTTCTCCGGGGGCTACATCGCGCACATATTCTGCGCCGATAATATCTAATGCACATGATTCCGATGCCAAGACATAGGCATTATTTAATTTACCGAGCAAAAGAGGACGAATGCCATATGGATCGCGCACACCAATCATTTTATCTTCGGCAAGCGTTACAAGCGCGTAGGCACCCTTAATATGCTGAAGCGCATAGGTCAGACGATCAATAACGCGCTTACCTTTTTGCGTTGCCATCAGGTGAATAATCACTTCTGTATCACTTGAAGACTGAAAAATAGCGCCATTTTCAACAAGCTCACGTTTCAATGCATTGGCATTGGTTAAGTTCCCATTATGGGCCAAAGCTAAACTACCAAAAGCGAGCTCCGCAAATAGTGGCTGAATATTGCGCATGGTCGTACCGCCAGCGGTTGAATAACGGTTATGCCCGATACCGGCATATCCAGGCAGGCGATCAAGTGTCGATTTTTGATTAAAGGTTTGATCCACGAGACCAAAAGCGCGTTTCGAGAAGAATTCATTGCCATCATACGTCACAATGCCACATGCTTCCTGGCCGCGATGCTGCAAGGCATGTAATCCTAATGCCACCATGGCAGATGCATCTTCATGATTGTAAATACCAAAAACGCCGCATTCTTCATGCAGCGTATCTTCATCAATTATCCTTCTGTCCATCTTCTTTCGCCTCTCCCTCTTCTTGTTCTTGCTCTTTTTCAATCAACTGATCAAGCGTCTCCCGTGCCTTTTCTTGATATCCATCCATCTCTTTCCCTTCAGGAAACAAAGAATTCTGATTTAACCCTTCTGGCAAAATTTCAAGTGACTTTAATGTTTCACGCGCTTCGTCTGCCTTTGTGTTAATTGCATCTTCATCCGTTAAATCTTCTGGGAAGAAATTCCTTATCCATTCTGCTGTCCACTCAATATAAACAATACTGCGGCTATCTGAGAACCATTCGACTTTTTCTTCTTCTTCGAGAAACATCTGAAACGGCAGATAGATCAAACCCAAAATTAAAACACCGCGAATAATGCCAAACACCACACCAAGTGAGCGATCAACCATCCCCAAACCAATTTTCTCCACCGCCCTGCTTAGGAAAAAACTCACAACGGAAAGTAAAATCACAACCCCCAGAAACACAGATGCATAGGATAGCACCTTGGAAAGCTGCGCATATTCAAGAACGCCCAGGAATTTCTCAGCCTCCGCCCCTTCTTCTAAGGACTGACTTCCTACACCAAGAAGATTATTATAGAGAGGAATTAAATTATCGCCGAATTGATACGCTGCCAGTAAGCCACCAACAACACCAAGAATTGTTAGAGTTTCGCGGATAAACCCTCTAAAAAATGCAAGCCCGGCGGAGATCAAAATAACCGCAATAACAATAAGATCAATATACATATATGAATAGCCGTATCGATTGAATTCCCTAAGATGTAGATAAAAACAACCTATTTTGCAAGTAAAGTTTTAGTCCTGGAGTAGCTGTATCAGATCTTGCACTGTACTCACTTTTAAAATCTTAATTCCTTTTGGAACACTATTAAGTTTACTACCCGCAGGGATAATAGCTTGAGAGAACCCTAGTTTCTCCGCTTCTTTTAATCGTAAATCTGTTTGTGCAACGGGGCGAACCTCACCACTAAGCCCGATCTCCCCAATACAAATTGTCTCCGATGGAACGGATCGGTTACGAAGCGCACTAATTAATGCCGCGGCTACTGCTGCATCTGCCGCTGGTTCTTGGATGCGCATTCCACCTGCTATATTCAAAAACACATCACAACCAGAAAGGTGAAGTCCACCACGTGCTTCCAATACAGCTAAAATCATTGATAATCTGGCTTGATCCCAGCCCACGACTGATCGACGCGGCGTACCATAAGCCGCATCAACGGATAAAGCCTGCACCTCTACCAAGACAGGTCGCGTTCCTTCCATCCCGGCGAAAATAGCATTACCCGGCACATTTTCACTACGATTAGATAAAAACACAGCCGATGGATTTTCAACTTCATTCAGACCTTGCCCCGCCATTTCGAATACACCAATTTCATCCGTCGCCCCAAAACGATTCTTTACCGTACGCAAGATACGAAACTGATGACCGCGATCTCCTTCAAAATACAAGACCGTGTCCACCATATGCTCAAGAACGCGCGGCCCTGCGATCTGTCCATCTTTGGTTACATGCCCCACAATCAATAAAATAATATTATGCTTTTTTGCATTACGAATAAGCTCAAGCGCCGATGTTCGCACCTGACTTACTGTGCCTGGCGCACTTTCCACCGTATCGACAAAAATTGTCTGGATTGAATCAATCACCATCAAATCAATGCCTGAATCCATACTGGCAATAATATCACGCACATTCGATGCCCCCGCCAATGCGAGAGGGGCGGCCTCCATCCCTAATCGTTTTGCGCGCATGCGGATTTGATCAACGGCTTCTTCGCCCGAAATATATACGCAGGACGAACCCGCCATGGCGAGCTTACACACCGCCTGAAGCAACAATGTTGATTTACCAATGCCCGGATCCCCACCAATTAACAATGCAGAGCCTGGAACACATCCTCCACCCGTGACACGGTCAAATTCATTAATCCCTGTCTTTAATCGTGATAATGGCTTTGTTTCCTGCTGAAGATCCTGCAATTGCAGCTTATTTGACTTCTTGGATGAAACCAAGCCAAGCCCCTTCGGGACAGCATCCTCAACAGACTCAATAATTGTATTCCATTCATTACATGCTTCACATTTCCCCGCCCAACGTGATGTAACGTTCCCACAATTCTGACAGACATATGAAACTTTTGATGCTTTAGCCATAGCGTCATCTAAGCATTCATGGTTAAAATATAAAAGCTAATTTTTAAAGGAGACATCCATGCCTATTATTATTCCGGTTCTCATTGCCATTATTGCTCTGGCTTTTGCCTCTATCCGTATTATTCGCGAATATGAAAGAGGGGTTGTTTATACACTCGGTAAATTTACAGGATTACGCGGTCCGGGACTTCGCTTTGTTATCCCGGTTCTGCAACAAATGGTTAGTGTTGATATGCGCGTGCGGACCGAAGATGTCCCCACACAAGACGTCATTTCACATGATAACGTATCCGTTCGTGTTAGCGCAGTTGTCTATTACCGCGTTATTAACCCCGGTCATGCTATCAACTTTGTAGAAGACTTTGTCTATGCCACAAATCAGCTGGCACAAACAACACTTCGTTCTGTGCTCGGGAAACATGATCTTGATGATATGCTATCAAAACGCGATCAATTAAATGCTGACCTGCAAGAACTCCTGGATCATCAGACAGAAGGTTGGGGGATCAAGGTTACAAATGTAGAAATCAAACAGGTTGATATTGACCCATCGATGATTCGTGCCATTGCGAAACAAGCTGAGGCAGAACGGGAAAGACGTGCAAAAATCATTAACGCCGAAGGTGAATTCCAAGCGGCGAAACAATTAGACCAGGCGGCAGAAATTCTGGCACAACGTCCGGAAACAATGCAATTACGTTATCTGGGCACACTAGCTGAATTCTCTGAAAGTAAAAGCAATACAATTGTGCTACCGATGCCGCTTGACCTTTTAGCGCAAGGGTTGAATAAACTAAAAGCGTAAGAGAACGAGAGAACGGGGTGGAAAATGGGGCTATTCAAGATCATTGCATCTGAAAAGAAGAAATCTCTATTTATACAAAATTTAGTGATTATTCTCCTCCCGCTATTCACCCTCGTCCCCTTTCTACTTCGCCTCATTGTCAATTTCTCCATTACGGATATGTACTTCAATGATGAGGAGTATTCACACCTCTATCCATTACTAAGTGCGTTTGCATCCGACTTGCTTATTGTTGGCGCCCTTCTTTTACTAAGCGCTGCAATTATCTTTTTTCAGCGAACTTTCGTCCTTATTCTTGCTTCAATTTTCTATGGCTTAATTTTGTGCCTCATCTTTATTGACGTAATGGTGTTCTACACCTTTAACATGCGCCTTAGTTATGAACAGGTATTAGAATACGGCAAGTATATTTATTTTATATGGGATTATGTTCCAAGCCTTCTTGCCCCTAATCTAGCCTTCCCATTTATATTCCTTATGGGACTGATATTAATGAATGTATATTTATATAAGGTTGGATCGGCAATAAAGCGCCAATATATCAGCGCAACATATACCGTTATTGCTATCGTCTGTATTATATCATCACAATTCAGCAACCCTGAATATGATACGGAATTTAACAATAATACAATTGTCAGTTTTATTAATTCTGCAAAGACTACGCTTTATTCGGATGAGTTTATTCAAAATTTTGATTATGAGCCTGTTCTAACTTGCCATGAAGGGCTAAACAAGCAGCCGAATATAATCCTCTTAATCGTCGAATCATATTCTGCCTATCAGAGTAAATATTTATTAGGCGAACGTGATTGGACTCCGCATCTCGATAAACTTATACAAGAGCACACATTTGTTCCCCAATTCATGGGCAATCATTACAATTCAATCAAAGCACTTGAATCCATTTTTTCCGGTACACTCTCTCTACCCGAAACAAGCATTCCTAAAAAATGGAATAGGCTCTTATACAACCCATCACTAATACGTGACTTAAATGATAGCGGCTATGAAACCGTCTTTCTAGCCCCCAGCACACTTGCATTTTCACAAAAAGGGCTCTTCGCAAAAAATCTTGGATTTCAATATTATGAAGGTATTAACGGTGAATTTTATAAAGATCATCAAAAAATGATGCAATTTTATGCTAGTACCGATTCCGCGCTATATCTTCGCGGCCTCTCACTAATGACTGGTCAAGAATACTATCCTCAGCAAAAATTACACGACATGATTCCCTCAAAACGTGATGATGTAGATGGAACACTTTTCAAACATGAAGATGAAAAATATCACAAAAACATACATAATTTTCCACCTTCTCCGCCCCTACCCAAAAAACTACAAGAGCCTTATTTTATTACGCTCGAAACAATTTCGACCCATACACCTTATGTCCATCCTCTCACAGGTAAAAAGTCAGAATCTGGTGTCTTCCAATATGCAGATACCGCCATTGACCTTTTTGTGAAAGAACTCGAAAAGAATAACTTTTTTGAAAATGGAGTTCTATTTATCACTGCGGATCATCATATAATGACAGAAACAGTGACACCGGCTGAGGTTGAAAAATATGGTTCGGAATATAAAGCCGAGCACACCTTACCCTTGATCATTATTTCGGACGCTCTTGACCTTCCCAAAACGATACATGGACGCTTTACCCAAACAGATTTTCACCCGTCTATTCTCTCCATTGTCAAAGATGAATATTGCACCGATTTTACGCAGCGTAGTTTTATCAAACCTGAACCAGACGATCCCAACATGGCTATTACGATTAGCATCGACGGTTTTGGATATAATGCTGCCAAAATTTTATATGAAGATACCTATTCTATATATCGCCTCATCGGTAATGATAGCGGATATATTACAATCGGGCTTCCGCCCGAAATGGTTGGTAAAATAAAAGACTACATCACATACCAAACAGTTCGCCAGCAAGTGAATAACCTTAAAAATGTAGAACAAGAATAAATGTAAAACATAAAAAAGCCTCTACAAAGGTAGAGGCTTTTAAATTCTATATCTATGTCAAAATCAGGTTAAAGATTAACCTTGGATACGGTAGTAAATAGCACATGCTTGTGATTCAGAATCACCATCATATATGGCACCATCAATACAACCATCAACAGCTACAACTGAACCAGTTGTTGGATCACCGTCATCAATTTTGTTATCAACACGTGAAGCCTGAGCTGGTGAGAATGCACCATTATCATCAGAGATATCACCAGCTGTATCACCAGCAAGTCCAATATAGTGACCACGACGTGCGTCTGCACCAGTTACACCTTCAAGATCAGAACCAGTTGAGAAACCAGCAAAGAAACCGCCACCAACACTTGCAGGAGGAAGAGCTTCACCAAAACCAATTGTTGAACCACCAGTAAAACCAGTAATCAAACCATCAGAACGAAGTTGTAAGAAGTATAGATGTGCTTCATCACCAGCTGTTGGTAATGAACCTGCTGTTATATCTAACTGACCATCACCGTCACCTTCATCACAAGGTGCCTCACAGTTTGGAAGACGATCTTGAGCATTAAGAAGGTCACCTGGGAAACCATTATATTTGTCACGGAATGTAGAAGTTGCCGCATCAAGACCAGTCATCTGGTTAATTGTTGCAGTAACCTGAGCATTAGCGATAAGTTCCTGACCCTTCAGGATACCGCCAATCAAAAGACCTACGATCACTAGAACGATCGCAAGTTCGACAAGGGTAAAACCCTTTTCGTTTTGTTGAGAAGTTTTCATATGTATAGTCCCTCCATAAGAAGATTTTAAGATTTAAACTAAACCAAATTATACAACGTTAAAAGCATATATAAAAGTGGGTATACTTATATTCTTACGCAAATATTTAATGAAATCCTAAATTTTTTTATTTTTTGATCCTCAGTCTAACAAAATGAGGAGAGCTATGTAAAATAACGGAAATATGGAATTACACGTTACTTACTTTGGTTTTCTTTCCTATATGCGGAGGCCGTTTTCCCCGTAATATCTTTAAACACGCGGTTAAATGAGGCCAGGGAATTAAATCCTACTTCATTACATATTACATTGACGGGAGCATCTGTCTCTCGTAACAACTGGCAAGCTTCATCCACACGATATTCATTTAATAATAAAGGAAAGTTTTTTTGGTAATGTATATTTATAATCCGCGATACACGGCTTTCCGGAACTTCCAGTTCCCGCGCTAAATCACTCCGTCCATAGGCTGACTCTAAATATACTTTTTCAAGCTCTAATTTATTTCTAATTTTTTCTAATATATCGTGGTCTTCTTCACTCAAACGTTCTGTTTTCTGTTTGTTTGCAACAAGTGACGCAGGTGGAGGATATATTCGAAACATACTACTTCCAGAGATATATACAAATACAATACCAATTACAGTCCGTGCAGATGCCAGAGTATCGCGATCGACATCACTTACCAGCACAAGGAAGATAAGCTCTAGCAAGACAAAATTCACACCCAATAATGAAATAATCATCCAATAACGCTCTTTACCAGAAGGCTGAGATTTAATGTCTTTCAATAAATTTTTCTTAAGCCATAAAAAGGGTAAGCTGATTGTACCTGCAAAAAGACCAAATAAAAGTGTCCACATAGGAGGTTGGGGACATAATTCCAAATTATTTGCGGTCGTCCCATGGCGACATGCATCATCTGTAAACAAAAAACCCGCCGTTAGGTCTGCCATAATAGCAACTGGTATAACCAATAATATTAAATAATAGGCGGGAGACAGGCCTTTCGTAAAATCCGAAAACTGAAGAACAAACAACACACTTAAAGGGCATACCGCAATCCAACACCAAAATCGCAGTATTTTAAGCATCTCGAAATGAGCTTCTAAATATCCGCCTGCCAAATCCAAATAAAATGCACATGCCAGCACCATAAAAAAGGCAACTGGGACTACTGCTAATGAGAAGTTACCGGCTCTAAAATAAAAATATACAATGATAACAAGACACTGGAATAATCCAGCCAAGGCTAATAATTCAAAGAATGAGAATAAGAAAATCGGCATGTTTTTTTAAATTAATCTAATTTAATTCTATTGGCAAATAGGATCAATTCCAGCCTCTTCTTCACTTAAAATTTGTTGGCAAATATAATCAACTAAAAAACGTATTTCAGTCGGATTTAAATCCGCAATAGAGCTTTGCAATATGGCAACCATAATATTATAGG
>MDTC01161588.1_pt1 | contig 11473 bp, 10 predicted proteins | sample 811181 | NCBI WGS metagenome assembly MDTC01 (sample SAMN05326644, study PRJNA326480) | marine metagenome | isolation source: seawater | place: Pacific Ocean: North | collected 2011 | reverse complement strand
TAAAGCGATTGAATTTATTGTGAAATCTCTTCTAAATAAATCATCTTCTATAGAAATACCTATTTGACTTGCGAAATCAAAAGTCCACCCCTCCCAAGTCAACCTAGCCATATCTCTATTAATATCTAGAACAAAAGAAGACCCACCTATTTCTCGAGCTAAGTTTGTTGTGACTTGAATTGCATTCTTAGGAACAACAAAGTCCAAATCTGGTTTAGCTTTAAGCCTATTCAGCAATGCATCTCTCACCGCCCCTCCAACTAAAACAGTCCCTTCAGGCAGCTGAGCGATATCAAATGGCCAACTTCCAGTATCAAGCCTTATCCACAACTGATCTGCAAGCGATTCGGGATTGCTGTTCAAAGCATCTTCAAACTCCAAGGTAGGGGACATGTGCATCTGTGTGAACTGCCGCTGGGTTGAGAGATGTCAGGCATACCATGCCGTTGAGAAACAGCATGGAGCTGATCATCTGAATCCCACTCCTGATCTTGAGCCAATCGAACCTCGTATACACATAAGTGTTATGAACATGGCAAATGGTGAGACCGGAGTTGAATGGGACGTAAGAGATTGCCAGAGTTTTTCTGAAGATAGAGGGCGATGGGTGAGATTGCGACCAGGAATGGAAGTCCCCACATGAATTCTGACGAAAAAGCAGACAAGCCTCCCAAGGGGAATAGATTCATATTGGCTTTACATAGTTCCTCCGAAGTATTTGGAGTTGGAATAATTGACTTAAAAGAATCAAATCAATACTTCAAAAGTTCAACTTTCAATATTGGCAGGAAGTTATCTAATTGCATCATTGAATGCATTGAAACAATACTGCCAGCAAGTAGATGGGAAGAAATCAACAGAATCGCAGTTGCAACAGGGCCTGGGGGGTTTACATCAACGAGGCTAGGCGTTGCCTTTGGAAGAACTCTTGCTCAACAAATCAAATGTCCCCTTCATGGAGTAAGTAGCTATCTAATAATGTCACAAAGATTATGCAAACTCTTAAACGAATCAGATCAAAAGAAACCTTTTTGGATAACCCAGGAGCTCAAAAGAAGAGGAATTATTGCGGGCCAATATATTATTAAAAATGATATTGAAGCACAAGAACTATATCAACCCAAACTTTTACAAGAAGGTGTAGAAATAAATCCTTGCCTAGCGGCAGAAGACAATGTAGAGGAAGATATAATATCTCTTTTGAAAATTGCATTGAATGCAAAGGAAAAATCATTAGAAGGCAAATGGGAAGAAATTGTTCCCATTTATCCAACTTCACCTGTAGACAATATTAAATAAAATTCATATAGACAAAATAATTACATTTAGCTATTCTCAAGCATTGAATTAATACTTTGCTGAAGAAGTTTTGTTGTTATTTCGAGACTTTTTTTTGTACGGCTAGTCGGCGCAGAAACTGGTAAACCCACTCTCAATTTAATTTGACAAAACCTAGGGAAAGCAATCTTCGCAGGCAAAGCTTTGTGACTATTAACAACAGCTACCGGCAAGATTTTTGCCCCAGTCCTAGCTGCCAGAAAAGCTGCACCAGGCAATGGACTATTAACCATGCCATTCTCTTGTCTTGTGCCATCAAGAAAAACACCAATAGCCCAACCTTCATTCAATTTTGAAGTAGCAACTCTTATAGCTTCACGGTCACTTGCGCCACGTTTAACTGGATAAGCTCCACAAGCATGAATAATCTTTCCAAGCAGAGGAATCCTAAAAAGTTCCGCTTTAGCCATAAAAGCAACAGGCCGGCCCAAGGCATGTCCTAATAAGGGTGGATCGAGATGAGAACCATGGTTGGAAACCACCACCAATGGTCCAGACGAAGGAACATTTGAAATTCCATAAACTCTCCCACGAAAAAACAACCTGAAGAGAGGCCAAACGACTAAATAACTAACTAATAAATAAACAAGGCTGGGCCTTGGATAATTTACGATTTTATATGATGGGTCATTAAGTGAAATCTTTTTTTCCACAATCTAATACCCTAAATCATTCTCGTTTGAGACTTGGCTTGCAGTAATCCCTTTCATAGAACGTTTTGCAAGACCAGATAGAACACTCCCAGGACCAATTTCTACAATAGTTTTCACCCCATCTTTAAGCATAATTTCCATTGTTTCTCTCCATCTAACACCAGATGTCATTTGATCTTTTAACTTAGATTTCAATATCTTTCCATCACTTGTTGGAGATGGATCTGAATTACTAAGAATAGGAATATGAGAATTATTAAATGAGATCTTATCAAGCTCAATAGCAAATTTGTGAGCTGCTTCAGACATAAATGGCGAATGGAATGCACCTGAAACATTAAGCTTAATAGCTCTTTTACAATCCAAATTATTAATTATATTGTCCACAGAATCTGGCTGACCTGATAAAACAACTTGATTACTACTGTTATCATTGGCTATAACAACTCCTTCAGTTGAAGCAACCAATTCATTCAGCTGGACTCTATCAAATCCCATAACAGCTGACATTGCTCCCCCTCCAGCTTCTGACATCAATTCAGATCGAGTTTTCAAGAGGTTTAAAGATGTCTGAATATCTAATACACCCCCTGCATATAGAGCGACTATCTCTCCAAGACTATGTCCAGCGATCAAGTTAGGTTTTCTCCCTTGCCGAAAAAGATCATCTACTAATAACGACTCAACAACAAATAAAGCAGGCTGTGTATTCCTTGTGTCATTTAAATCCAAAATATCTGCGGTATCTGGCCTTTCACCATTGCAAATTGCCAATAAATCCCTTCCTAAAATACTAGAGGCAATACTAAAACGTTCTTTGGCGCCACTCAAAGACATAATCGAACTGGTCATTCCCACTTTCTGAGAACCTTGACCAGGAAATACCCAAGCGATAGTCATAGAAAATCTATTGAATAAGTGAAAGCCTAATCGTTGCCCTGCCAACGAAATAATGCCGCACCCCAACTTAAACCCGCTCCAAATCCGCTAGAAGCTATTAAATCGCCTGATTGAACACGGCCATCTCTAACTGCTTCATCCAACATCATAGGAATTGTGGCCGCAGAAGTATTTCCATAACTCGAAAGATTACTTAAAACCTTTTCATGCGGCAGATCAAATCGGTCAGCAACTGCATTAAGAATCCTTTGATTTGCTTGGTGCAAAAGCAACCAATCCACTTGACTAGGAGGAATTTCATTTTCCTTCAAAAGATCTTCAAGAATTAAGGGAACTTCTCTAACCGCAAATTTATAAACCTCTTGACCATTCATTTGGACAGGTGAGAAGCCACCTATTTGATGTTCTATTCCATCCACAAGGCTTTTAAATTCCTTCTTCTGAGGCAGATTCAAACAATTACCCCTAGACCCATCACTCCTCAACTTAAATCCAATTAAGCAATCATTCTTTTCAGCCGTCGCTTCAATGAGAACGGCTCCGGCCCCATCTCCGAACAAAACACAACTTCTACGATCATCCCAGTCAACCCATTTGCTTAGTTGATCAGCACCTATAACCAATACTCTTCGCATTGCTCCTGTTCTTATAAATTGAGCAGCAGTAACCAAAGCAAAAATAAAACCGCTACAAGCAGCAGTTAAATCAAAAGCAACCGCATTTCTTGCCCCTAACTCTGATTGAACTTTCCCAGCGGATCCAAATAAATCATCAGGAGTAGATGTTGCAAGTAAAACCAAGTCGATTTCACCAGGCTGACAATTGGCCATCCGCAAGGCTGATAATCCTGCCTTGGTACTGATTTCAACCAAACTTTGATTTTTGCCTAAAACACACCTCTGACGAATACCAGTTCTGCTTCGAATCCACTCATCACTAGTGTCAACCCTAAGACCTATTTGATCATTAGTAAGCGTTTGCGCAGGGATTTCATGACCACTACCGATTAAAGCAATCCCAAATTTATTTTGAGGGGCTGATGCCAAAAAATCCCCATCGAGATTAGACGAGTCAATCACACCTACATACCCCCCATAATGAACATTTCAGACACTTAAAACAGAATCCTGTTGCAACATGGCCAAATCCTCCATGACGCCATGACTAGCAGCAGAATGGGCCAGCCTTAAAGCACTTACAACTGACAGTGCCTGACTACTTCCGTGACCAATCACACAGATACCATTAACTCCTAACAACAAAGCTCCACCATGCTCAGCATGATCCAATCGCTTTTTAATTCGCTTTAGATTACTTCTTAAGAAAGCTGAGCCAACTTTTCCTCTTCTACCTCTAGGGAGTTCTGCCCTTAAAACATCTAACAAAACACTTCCTACTGACTCTAAAAATTTCAAAAGCACATTACCTGTAAAACCATCACATACAACTACATCAAAAGAACCTGAAAGAACATCTCTTCCCTCACAATTACCTACAAAATTAATGCGGTTCTCATCTTTAAGTAGTTGATATGTTTGGAGGGCTAAGTCATTACCTTTGCAAGATTCTTCTCCTATATTAACAAGACCTATTTTAGGTTCTTTTATTTGCAATACATCTCGAGAATATATATTTCCTAGCAATGCGAACTGATGCAAATATGTAGGCTTGCAATCCATATTTGCTCCAACATCAAGAACTAAAACAGGCTTGGCAGCATCTTTGGTTGGGAACAAAGCGCCTATTGCTGGACGATCTATACCTTGTAAACGGCCAAGTCTGAAGATAGAAGCTGCCATCAAAGCGCCGGAATTACCTGCGGAGTAAACAGCTAGAGCTTTCCCTTTTTTAACTAAATCCATTGCAAGATTTATGCTTGCATCACGTTTTTTCCTCACACTTGTAGCCTCTTCATCCATTCCTATAGAAGGCCCACTTGAAACAAATTCAAGCTGCCCAGAAGAAACAGCTTTATCCACAACTTCTTTAAATTTAGAATCATGAAGTACTGGAGATAATTTTTCTGTTTCGGCAACAAATTTAATCTTTATAGGTAATCGCTCTATTGCCTGTAGACAACCATCAAGAATGTCCGCAGGAGCATTATCCCCTCCCATACCATCTACAGCAATGGGAAGGCGTTCAGAATCGTTAACAGCTGATTTTTCTAGATTAAGATCCGTTCCTTGCAATCTCCTAAGTGGATCAAAAACCAATGGTTGAAGAACGCTCCCAGCCATTGAACTTGCACTATTAACAACAGTTCCTGCACTAGATACAACTGTTTCCGCAACATTTCCAGCAACGGAAGCAGAACTGGCAGCCGTATCAACAAGGCTTGTAACCGCTGCGTTCCTTCTATACCAAATAACTAGGCGTCTTATCGCTCTCCGCGGCTTAGTGATTGCCCTAGAGGGCTCTCTGGAAGTATTTTCAGTTTCCATCAGCTGCCATAACATCAACAATTCGCTGGAATAAGTATCCTGTGCCTCTTGCTGTGAGAATTAATTCTGGATTTGCTGGATCGTCTTCTAGCTTTGAGCGTAAGCGAGATATATGTACATCCACAACTCGAGTATCTACATGCCTTTCAGGTGTGTAGCCCCATACTTCTTTTAGAATCTCACCTCTACTAAATGGCTCTCCTGATCTGCTAACAAGAAGCTCTAACAAACTAAATTCCATTCCTGTCAGCCTGACACGTTCGTCACATCTAAAAACTTGACGCTTATTGGTATCAATTCGGAGGTTATTAACTTGAATAACTCCTGAATTAGGTATGCCCGCTATATGTTCTTTCTCAACTCTACGAAGAACACATCGAATGCGAGCCTCTAATTCTTTTGGGCTAAATGGCTTAACAACATAATCATCTGCGCCTAACTCTAGGCCCGTAATCCTGTCTGCCACATCGCCTAGAGCTGTCAACATAACAATTGGAACATCTGATTCCTTTCTCAATTCTTGGCAAACTCCATAACCATCAAGCTTTGGCATCATGACATCTAGAACTACTAAGTCAGGCTCGCAAGTTTTGAAAAGTGCTAAAGCCTCATTACCATCACAAGCAGTGACTACTTGGTAGCCAATCATCGATAGTCGAGTTTCTAGGATCCTCCGGATGCTGGCTTCATCGTCAGCCACGAGAATTGTTTCCTTGGATGGACTGGTCGCCGTCATTGGATCTATGGCGTTGGCGGCTATAAGAACAAGAGTTTAGACAACCGACCTATTCCAAGCCAAAATTCTGCTTGTAAAAAGTGTGTAAATTCTGTTTAAAAGGAGGCTGAAAGACAGATGTCATCAATTTACATATGTCAAAGTTGTGGGGCTCAGACACGGCAATTTTTTGGGAAATGCTCTAGCTGTGGTGATTGGAACTCACTAGTAGAACAAGCTTTTAAAGCATCCGCCAGAAAAAAAAAGCAACAGAAATATGGATCTATAGATACCCAAGCAGGAACAAGATCTGAAAATATTGCTTCACTAAATGAAGAGACGCTAGATCGCCTTAAAACTGATTGTGAAGAATTCGATCGCGTTCTTGGAGGAGGCTTAGTACCAGGATCACTTGTTTTGGTAGGTGGAGACCCAGGCATAGGGAAGAGCACACTTTTATTGCAAACTGCTGCTGCCATGGCGGAGGCAAAATCCGTTATTTATGTAAGTGCTGAAGAATCAGCTCAACAGGTAAGACTTAGATGGAAAAGACTAAAAAAATCAACATCTGATTTCAAACTTCTTTCCGAAACAGATTTAGAAATAGTGCTTGATGAACTAGAAGCTCTTAAACCTGACATAGCAATTATTGATAGCATTCAAGCATTAAATGACCTAAATCTATCAAGTTCTCCTGGTTCAATTAGCCAAGTACGGGAATGCTCTGCGGCTCTTCAAAGAGTTGGTAAAAAAAATAATATTGCAATGGTTCTAGTTGGTCATGTAACAAAAGAAGGAATGCTTGCAGGACCTAAAGTTCTTGAGCACCTTGTTGATGCGGTTTTAACTTTCGAAGGTGACCGGTTTGCGAGCCATAGGCTATTAAGAGCTGTAAAAAATAGATACGGCGCTACAAATGAACTTGGAGTATTTGAAATGCAAGGAGCAGGACTCAAACAAGTAAGTAATCCTAGTGAATTATTTTTAAGTGGAGCGGCAGCCTCTGGAGTGGCAACAATCGTTGCTTGTGAAGGAACTAGATCTCTTGCTGTTGACGTACAAGCTCTTGTCAGTTCAACCACTTATCCGAGTCCTAGAAGAACAGCAACAGGTATTGGTACAAACAGGCTTCATCAAATATTGGCTGTATTAGAAAAACATATGGGTTTAAATCTTTCTCGTTATGACTGCTATTTAGCCATTGCCGGAGGCTTAGAAGTCGAAGAACCTGCTGCCGACCTTGGAATAGCAGCAGCTATTCTTTCAAGCTTAAGAGAAATTGTCCTCCCCCAAGGAACCGTATTGATAGGAGAACTAGGCCTTGGAGGGCAGTTGCGACCAGTAAGTCAAATAAATCAAAGATTACAAGAAGCTTCAAGACTAGGCTTTAAAAGGGCAGTTCTACCTAATGGAGTTGACCTAGGAATGATGAAAAGCTCAATAAAATTAGAGCTTTTAGAGGCTTCTAATATTAACGAAGCAATGATATTAGCCTTAGGGAAGTAAATAATAGCTCATTTAATTACAAGTAAACATCTATATTACTTCTGCCTGTTGTTTTAAGCCAATTTTCAATATCTAGATAACCGCCTGGATACAATCTCACAGCTTTTGTCCAAACCTCTGCTGCTTTATCAAGCCATATATCACACTCATCTTGCTTGCCAGACTGCTGCGCCAATCGACCTCTCTTCTCATAAATTAGCCCCATATTCTTTAAACAAGAGGGCTGTTTAGGGTTTTCAATTAATGCCTTTTGATATGTTTCTAATGCCTTGTCCTCATCGCCATTGCTCATATAAATAATTGCCATATTCTTCAATGTTTCACCTCTATCAATTGCATTTTCTTCTAGGCGCAAACTTTCCTCATAGTTTTCCAAAGCCTCAGAGTAATCTCCATCATTCTGAGCTGCTAATCCATCTCGATAGTACAAATAAGCTTGCTTTTCTTTGGGGGCTATAGGCATCACTTTTACTATCATCTCAGCCATGACAGTAAATGCCTTGTCTATGAAATTGTCTTTATTTTGACTTCGAGGCACGGTACAGGTAAAAAGAATATTATTAATCATGCTGACACTGATATAGGAATTTTCCAAGAAAGGCTTAATTGATTTTCTCTTTCCTTGATAGCCAAATCAAAGGAGTTGACCCCAAACCGAATTATTACTAATCCTTGACCATTCAAGAAAATCACTACTTTTCTCAATCCATCCTGTTGGATGTAGAAGGAATGAAATGTGGCGCTTGCGTTAGATCCGTTGAGAAAACCCTCTTATCTCAAACGAATGTTTCCAAAGCAAGTGTAAATCTAGTTACTAAAACGGCATGGCTTGATCTTTTTGATTCAACTAAGCCTCTAGAGCCAATTCTAAAAGCACTCTCTGATAGAGGTTTCGAAGCTAAAGAAAGAAATTCAACTCTCTCAGCATCATCGACTGATCAGGAGCAACTAAATCAAACCAAAGAATGGTGGAAACAATGGAGACAACTTTTGATAGCAATCACTTTGCTATTGCTATCAGTTCTTGGTCATTTAGTTGAAGGAGGGAAGATTGTAGTACCACTTATTGGCGATCTGAGATTTCACGCAGCATTAGCAACGCTGTCATTAATAGGGCCAGGGTTACCAATACTCAAAAATGGAACGAAAGCAGCTCTTTCATTCGCCCCAACTATGGACACATTAGTTGGACTAGGTGTAACTAGTGCCTACATAGCAAGTCTTATTGCGTGGATATTCAAAGATGTGGGATGGCCATGTTTTTTCAATGAGCCAGTAATGCTTCTAGGTTTTGTTTTACTTGGAAGATTTTTAGAAGAACGTGCCCGGTTTCGTACTGGTAAAGCAATAAAACAACTCGCTCAATTGCAACCTGAAACTGCAAGACTTCTTATTGGCAACGGAGACATTAGGGAGATAAGAGTAGGAGCTCTAAAGCCTGGAGAAACCATTCAATTACTCGCAGGAGACAGAATCCCCATAGATGGGATTGTCTTGGAAGGTAATTCCGCTGTAGACATCTCAAGTCTCACTGGAGAACCTATACCTTTAGAAGCCGAACCAGGGGTGGAACTGGTTGCAGGAAGTCTTAATCTGCAAGCAACCTTATTAATGGAAGTAAAAAAAGTAGGCAGTGAAACAGCGCTAGCGAGAATTATTCGTTTAGTAGAAGAAGCCCAATCAAGAAAGGCACCAATCCAAGGTTTGGCAGATAAAGTGGCAGGAAAATTCTGCTATGGAGTAGTTAGTCTTTCTTTAGTTACTTTCTTCTTCTGGTGGAAATTAGCTCCAAGATTATGGCCAAACCTAATAAATTTAACAGAAGAGAATTTAATGTCAGGCCATGTTCATGGAGCACATGCCACATTAGGTATGGGTGCAGAGACTTGGCTAGGTCTTTCTTTGCAACTAGCCATAGCTGTATTAGTTGTTGCTTGCCCATGTGCATTAGGTCTAGCGACACCAACAGTAATAACAGTCTCTTCTGGAATAGCTGCAAAAAAAGGATGGCTTTTTAGAGGTGGCGATATAATCGAAAAAGCTTCATATCTAAAACAAATTATCTTTGATAAGACTGGTACTTTAACAATCGGCAGACCTTTAGTCTCAAGGCTAATTGAAAGTCCCAATCCCCAAAAGATGCTTCAAATTGCGGCAAGTGTAGAAGCTAATAGTAGACATCCAATAGCCTATGCAATACTTCAAGAATCACAAAAAAATGGACTAAAAACCTTAAATTGTAATTCGTCCAAGACATATCCAGGGCAAGGCATATCTGGGAAGTTAGATGAAATAGAGGATACTATTTACGTAGGCAAGCCAGAATGGATTCAAGAAACAATTTTAAAAGCAAAACATACTTTTACCAATCAGATTAATGATGCAAGATCTAGAGGTGAAATAGTAGTTGCTGTTGCAAGTAAGAATAATTTATTAGGTCTAATCGCAATAGATGATAAAGTTAGATCAGATGTAGATATTGCAATAAAAAGGTTGCGAGAATCAGGCCTTAAATTAACTCTTTTAAGTGGAGACAGGCATGAATCTGTTCAGCGGCTAGGAAAACAATTGGATTTTGAGCTAAGCGAAATGGGCTGGGAAATGATGCCAGAAGATAAACTCAAGCGAATTGAAAGGCTTAAACCAAATGGTTTTCTCGCAATGGTTGGAGATGGCATTAATGATGCTCCAGCTCTAGCTGCCGCTGACATAGGAATCGCTATTGGCACTGGGACTCAAATCGCACAAGATTCTTCAGATATTGTTTTATTAGGGGATCGAATAGAAGCTCTTCCAGACGCACTGATATTGGCAAAAAAAACAATGAAAAAAATCAAACAAAATCTTTACTGGGCATTTGGTTATAACTTGATTGCATTACCCATTGCAGCAGGAGCTTTACTTCCTGGATTTGGATTATTACTCTCGCCGCCTATTGCAGCCTTATTAATGGCATTAAGCTCAATAACAGTAGTCCTAAACGCTCTATCTCTACAAAAAGCATGAAAGGTCGTTTGATTGTGCTTGAAGGTATCGATGGATGCGGTAAAAGCACTCAAATCAGAAGGCTGGCAGAGTGGCTTCCAAAAAGCGATCTATTCCCTAAAAAGGCTTCGTTGCGTATAACTAGAGAGCCAGGTGGAAGCAAGCTAGGAAAAAAATTAAGAGAGTTTCTCTTAACCAAAGAAGAAGGAGAATCTCCTTTGCCTTTAACTGAACTTATGCTTTATGCAGCAGATCGAGCGCAACATGTAGAAGAAGTAATACGTCCTTGTCTAGAAAAAGGTGATTGGGTCATTAGTGACAGATTTAGTGGATCTACTTTCGCTTACCAAGGCTATGGAAGAAAACTCAATCTTGAATTAATTGAGACCCTGGATCTTATTGCAACAAATGGATTAAAGCCAGACTTAACTCTTTGGCTAAAAATATCAGTTGAAGAAAGCATTCATAGAAGAAAAGATATGGAAGATGACAGGATGGAAAAAGAAGGAATAGCATTCTTAAATAGAGTAAATGATGGTTTCAAAAGACTTGCCAAAAAAGAAAAGTGTATAGAGATTGATGCTGAGAAAGACGCAGACTCTGTCTTCCAAAGCATTGAGAATGCTATAAATAGCCGACTAAGGAAAATGAATTAGTACAAAATCATGCATGAGAAAAATATTTTCAAAGACATCCAAGGTCATTCTTCTGCAAAAGCATTATTGGAAGCAGCAATTACTAAAAGTAAAATTGCCCCTGCATATCTATTCACTGGTCCAGAAGGAGTGGGCAAAAAGCTTACAAGTATAAGATTCTTAGAAGGGTTTATTTCTAAAGGATTTTCTTCAAAAATAAATAGAGCTAGAATAGAAAACTTTAATCATCCAGATCTTCTTTTAGTCGAGCCCACATATTTGCATCAGGGGAAGCTT
>MDTC01253553.1_pt1 | contig 11476 bp, 11 predicted proteins | sample 811181 | NCBI WGS metagenome assembly MDTC01 (sample SAMN05326644, study PRJNA326480) | marine metagenome | isolation source: seawater | place: Pacific Ocean: North | collected 2011 | reverse complement strand
TGCATGGTGGCGAGGAAATGATGTCGATGACAAATGGGAAGGCAATCTCCACCATCCACTGGGTCGGAGATGATCTCTGGGGGCTTGAAGTCTGAGTGGTCAGTATTCATTTGCAATGAGTCTTACGACAAACCATGAGAAAGCTCTGGGCGCTTCTACTAGTCTGTGCTATTTCTCTCCCGGTAAGCGCTTCTCAGGGAGGAGTAAATGAGTCTATTTCTCTTGATGGTACTGGTATCAAGACACTGGATTACGACGGGGTAATGAGAACAAACAACGAAAGCGCTGATTTCGGTGTAATTCTTCGGATAGAGGATGGTTCAAACATTTCCAACATCAGGTGGGTGACCCAAGTTTGCATCAACACTGGAGTCTGCTACCCTCCTGAGGAGAGTCAGATGGATCGAGGCGATGACGGTTCATTCAGCTCACATCTTGATACCGAAACCGGGTACTCTTACGTCAACTGGAAATTCATCATTGAGATGGAGGACGGATCTGAGTCCCAAGTCCCAGATGTTGGCTTCGGTTGGAAAGTCTGGTCCGACTGCTGGTACGAAAATGGTACCTGGGGGGGTTACTCGACCAAATGTCAGCCTGACGACTCGAGATCCATACCAGGCTTCGAAACGACTCTTGCAATTGCCTCCATATCCCTGGCGACACTGATGATTCGGCGTGAGTGAGTAGGAACATGGCTGAAGCTGAGGGACCAGGATTCATCGACTTGGAGTTCATCGAGGTCGACAGCGAGACCATGCTTTCCAAGGCTCGCTCATTCTACGAGCAGATGGATCGTCGGAGGACTACCCGGCACTTCTCCGATCGCGAGGTATCCCGAGAATTGATTGAGCTCGCAATTAGGACAGCAAGCACTGCTCCCTCTGGGGCCCATCTACAGCCATGGACATTCGTGGCAATCTCGAACAAGGAGCTGAAGGGCGTTATTCGGGAGGAGGCTGAGAAGGAAGAGGCTAGGTTCTACGATGAGCGGATTCCCGAGGAGTGGGAGGAAGTACTAGCTCCGCTTGGGACTGATCATGTGAAGGAACACATCACTGAGGCCCCATGGGTCATTGTTCTGTTCAGACACTCAAAGAGAGAAAGGGGCGATGGTTTCGCACCCACATACTACTCGCAGGAGTCTTGCGGTATTGCAGCCGGACTCTTCATATCGGCGATTCACAACATGGGTCTGGCGACTCTCCCTCACACGCCTTCTCCGATGGGTTTCCTGCGAGAAATACTCCAGAGGCCCAATCACGAGCACGCGATGCTTCTGCTCCCAGTCGGTTATCCTGCAGAGGGAGCAAAAGTTCCCGATTTGTCGAGAAAGGCTTTGGAAGATGTGTCCGACTTCCGAGATTGATTAAGTATCGCAGATACTTCCGATTTACCATGAAGAGTACCAGAAAGAACGCCTTGGCGATTCTACTAGCCCTACTGATGACTGCCTCCGCCCTAGCGGGTTGCTCCGGGACCGATGAGGATGTGGATGATCAGCCCATGGATCTGGAGGACTGGAACGTTTTCTTAGTCCAGAGCTCCTCTGATCTCCCAGCGTGCGAATCTTCGACCGATGGACGACTCTACTATGTCTCTTCTGAGTCAGGATTCCAAGCATGCTCGAATGGATCTTGGCAGCCTGTAGATCTAACAGGGCCCAGTGGAGCCCAGGGTCCGGCCGGGGCTGACGGAGCGGTCGGCCCAGCAGGATCAACAGGTCCAGTGGGACCAGCGGGCGCAAACGGGACTGACGGAATGGTTGGCCCAGCAGGGGCAGATGGAACTGATGGGGCAGATGGAACTGATGGGGCGGATGGAACTGATGGGGCAGATGGAACTGACGGGGCAGACGGGACCTCATTCACAATTATCGGAACCGTAGAGGAAACCTCCGACCTAGGGGAGATATACATCGGAGAATCTGGAGACGCATTCATGGTTAACTCGACCATTCACATCCATGTCTGGACTGGTTCCGAGTGGATAGATCTGGGGAACATCTCAGGACCACAGGGTCCGTCTGGGTTAACCGGTGAGGTGGGACCTCCTGGTCCCGCTGGTCCTGCAGGTGCCGATGGATTCAACGCACTCATCGACACCAGTGCACTGTCGTCAGGTGGTCCAAACTGCCCCATGGGAGGGACAGTAGTTCGCATAGGAATGGATGATGACCGTGACGGCTTGCTCTCCGTCATGGAGGTCGACCAGACCCTTTACGTCTGCAACGGTGTAAACGGTGTAGACGGTAACGACGGTGCAGATGGTGCAGATGGTACAGATGGTGCAGACGGTGCAGACGGTGTAGACGGTAACGACGGTGCAGATGGTGCAGATGGTTCGTTGCCAATCGCGATGGAGATGGACGTGACGGTCACAAGCATGAAGTTCTACATCGATTCCATACTGCAAGCCGATGTGACCCTGTATAGGGGGTTCACCTACACATTCGATCAGTCTGCTTCTAGCAACTCCGCACACCCCTTTAGACTGTCTACAACTAGTGATGGAACACATGGGGGAGGAATCCAGTATACCGATGGGGTGACGTATACGGGGACTCAGGGTTCCACCGGTCTGCTAACATTCACAGTTCCCCTGGATGCTCCCGACACGCTGTACTACTATTGTCAGAATCATGGTAGCATGGGAGGGGTGATTTCGATCCAATCCCTAGGAAGCGTCTCGTGAGATCTGGCTATGTTGTGTTGACTCTTCTGGGGGCACTGCAAACACCAAAGCGACTCCTGATGCAATGATTAGCAGACCACCCGCCCAGTCTGCAGGATCTAGAGTCTCTCCGAAAATCGTAAATCCATAGAAAGTCGCCACTATTACGGTGAGGTAGGAGAAGGCGCTGACCCACGCTGCATTCGCCTTGTGGTATGCCATTGTAATTCCAATCTGGCCTCCACCTGCCCCGATACCCACACCGACTAGAGAAGCGATAGTCGTGGAATCTAGAGATGAGATATCTGGAGCGGCTTGGATTATGCTTCCACAGACCGAGAAGGCAGCGAACCAGAATATCACAGTGGCAGGGGAGTCAGTCTTCCTGAGCTCTCTGACGTACATGTATGCCATAGCGGCAAAGAATCCAGATCCCAATGCCAAAAGTGCATCCGGCTCGATACTGCCCAGTTCAGGTGAGATAATCAGGACGATTCCTACAAATGCTGTAATTACTAGCATGGCTACTCCGGAAGAGACACGCTCTGCCAGAATCCTCCCTGAAAGGAGTGCTACGAAGAGTGGGCCTGTGTACTGAAGTGTGACGGCTTGCCCTATGGGGATCCTTCCCAGAGCAGTGAAGTAGAGAATCATCGCCAGGAGTCCTACGGAGCATCTGAGTAGCATTGTCTTCCTGTCATTGACCCTCAAGCTGATTCCTCGAGTAGCCGCGAAGACAGCCACTGCGAATGCGATCACTGCCGATCTGACCATAATTATCATCCACACGTCAGCATGATCGCTCGTCCACTTGACCAGCGCGTTCATTGTCCCAAAGCAGACGCTGCCGAAGATCATCCAGAGGACAGCAGACCTTGGCGAGTCTGGCATCTCTTCCTCGGAAACGAATGATGAAAGATCAGGCCCTTCTGTATGGGAGTATATTTCATCCAGGCCTCTGCCGAGTCCGCTCTTTGCCATCTTAAGACAGACCCCAACGACGTTGCAACTCTGTGGTAATTGCCTGGTAATCCTTGCCCCCAGCACTGGATGGATCGTGTAGGTGGATCGGCACTCCATGGCTGGGTGCCTCTGCTAATCTCACATTCCTTCTAATCGCTGGCTTGACGACTAAGTCGGGAAAGTTTTCCAGGACTTCTCCGGCAACCTGTTTGTTCAGTAGTGTCTGCGAGTGCATTGTCAGGAGGACTCCGTCCACTCCCAGCCTTTCGTTCAATAGACTCCTTACTTCCCGAATTGTTCCAGCCAATAGGGCCAGTCCCTCCAACGCGAAGTACTCTGTCTGAACCGGCACAAGTATCCCATCTGAGGTTACTAATGCGTTGATGGTCACCAGACCCAGGGAAGGGGGGGTATCGATCAGAACGAGATCGTAATGCGCAAGCAGAGGTTCTAGCGCTTCCTTCATCCTCTTCTCCCTCCCAAGCTGCCTCATCATCTCCTGCTCCAACCCTATCAGACTCTTGTCCCCGACTATGATGTGCAGATTATCCACTGCTGTTGCATGTCTTGAGTCGACCGCAGTTTCCGGATTTAGAATCAGGTCTCGAGTAGTTGTCCTGACTCTACTCTTATCCACGCCTAGTCCTGTTGCGCAGTTCCCCTGGGAATCCGAGTCGATCACAAGCACTCGGAAACCCCTCAGCGCAAGTTGGGCTGCGATATTGATGACTGTGGTCGTCTTACCAACTCCTCCCTTCTGATTTATGACAGTGACCACCCTTGCCCTCCCTTCTGGAGTGGGCAACGAAAGCGGGAGCTCCATCGGACTTCTCGACCTACTCGCCCTGATGTCCTCGGGCGTATCCAGGGGCTGTGCAATCCCTTCGTCTTCTTCCTCTAAGAATTCTACGTCGATGATCAACGGCGCATCACCTACCTTCGGGAGCTCTTCACCGCCTTCCGAGGAGTTCATCTTTGCCAACGGCGCTAGTAGTCGTGTTGAACATGACGCTTGCTTCGGTTACGGAAATGCAGGTTTTCATTATCCTGTGGACCGGTCAATGAGGTACCAGAGAACCATCTCACCGGTCTCTGCGTCCATCGCTAGATCTAGTGACTTGTCTCTTCCGTTTTCCTCCCAATTCCTTGTTGCGGTCATTGTCACCTTACCATCTCCAAGATCTCCGGGAAGGAAGCTTAGGATTTCATTGTCATCTGTGACAGAAAGCCTGTAGCCGACCTCTGCCTCTGGATTCCAGGAGTTCCCGGACTGAATGAACTGGGAGATGTCAGGGTATCGATCTGGGCTTAGTATTCGCTTTTCCAGCAGTGACATAGTCTGGGTGCTAGGTATTGAGTCTCTGTTCCATGAAACAGCGCCCCTGTCATTTGAGCCAGATGCGATGATTTCGCAGCCCTCTTGGGAACTACGTAAAACCAGCCATCCGGAGTCATCGTCCTCATCCACCCATGACATATTCCATTCGCCTTCTCCGGTAGGTTTGGACCAAGAGGATCTCCAGAGATAACCTCCAGAATCTAGGGCTTGTGTTGCCTGTGTGCTTGGATGGCTTGTCTTTAGGCAGGTCACTGCCTCCTCCAGATCGAACTGTCTGATGTCAGTCTCGTCCCACATAGAATCGACCCAGTTTCTCTTCGTTGAAGTTCGGGGCCTATCTTCTCCATCTCCGGGGCTTGTTGTATAGTCCCGGTTCCAGTCTATCGGTTTGCTTCCGGATGAAGAGTCAGTCCGAGAGAACGTTGTGGTGATGGAGAGCGATCCCTGAGGTAGAATTTCGTCTGAAAGTGAACTAACCAGGAAATCGCAGCCAGTTGTCTGCTCGTCCTTGTCAAGAAGAATGTCGGACATCTGCTTCACCGGCCAGGCGCTTCCGCTCTGAACGTAGATCTGTATCGTTGCGTGACCGAAGCATTTTCTGATTTGTTCGTTTTCTAGGAAAACTGGGTAGACTAGTCCGTGGGTATCGTCTCTGAACTCCTTCTTGACCTCCCAGCTCCATTCCGAGTCCCAATTGATGTCTGGGTCCGATGATCTCGCTCCCTCCTTGATCACAACGTCACCAAAGAAGTCATGAAGCTCTATCGGAGTCATTGGGAATGATAGGATTGGGAGAATTTCCGCCAATCCTCCTAGTCCGCCAGCATCATAGGTCACTGCTCTGAGGTTGGTGGTCACGGAGTCAACGTCATTGAAAGAGACAGATGTATGGGTCCTCTTCACCTCTGAGTTCTCTATCTCCACCCAACTGGTCGAGTCGATCGAAAGATCGTTATCTGACATTACCCATCTGATGTTCCCACAATCGGTTTCCGCATCGTCACGCCAGGTTCTTCCTTCGAAGTCAACATCGAGATCCATACTAATGATCTTCTCAGCTGATAGGAAGCCGGATCTCCCTAGGCTATCGGTAGTTTCCACCGCACCTGATTCGGGACCATCTGAAACCATTACAGTTCCAGTACCATCCATCTCCATAGAGAATTCCCCGCAGGCTGGGTCCAGGATTCCCCCAGAAGAGTCTCTGACTATACTGAGCATCTCCTCTCCATTGATGCTGACGCTTGACTCTAATATCTGGAAGTCCATACTCTCTCCGAATCTAAGCTCTGAGACTGTGAAACCGGAGCTCCTCTGTAGGAAAACCGTTGCAGCGGCACCGACTAGTATGGTGACGAGTAGTACAGCCACTACGGCCTTCCATCTGTTCCCTAATGAGGAAAGCGTAGGCATTGAGATGACCAGTGACGGTTGATCGTCTTCGCCTAGGATTACCGGTTCTATTTTTTTCGGCGCCTCCTCTGGCTCTGTAGTTACGACCTCGGCCTCCACGACCTCGGCCTGCACTACACCTCCGATTCGAGATAAGACCTCGTCAACCTTCTCCCGTGTATCGGGAGTGTCGTCATCAATGACAAGGGCCTCCACCTCCCAAGAATCCTCTTCTGTGGCCCCAGTCGGGTCATCGGCAATTCCTGCATCCTCGAGAATCCTATCGACTAGCACCGATTTTTTTCCCGACACCAGGAGCCCTCTATCCTTGCAAATCTCCCTTAGCATTGCCACTGTGTTTGAGGTAAGCGACTCTCGGTCAATTGAATCGTCTTCGGGCATGCTCTGTGTCTCAGTCCGGCCCTGAGGCTTTCAATACCTCCGACTTCACGAGCCCCCTGGAGCATACTCCAAGTGTTGGCATGAGTTCCCGAGGGAAAGGGTTGAAGACGCTCTCTTTGGCGGCGCAGTCCATGGAGCCAAGGCTCGTGCTACTCTCGAGAGGCCCCGAGCTGTATAGCACGAGGAGGCTTGCAACTGAGGCTGAGAAGGCCGGGTGGATTGTCGATATCATTGATCCACTGGCACTAACCATTGTTGTAGATGAGGATGGAGGCAGGGTTTTCCACAGGGGCTGGCCTGTGGAATGCGAGGCAGTGCTGCCGAGGATTGGATACTCGATAACCAGGAGGGGAGTTGCCATTGTCAGGCAATTTGAGCAATCTGGAGTCATCGTTCTAAATACTAGCCATGGCATTCTCAGTAGTAGGGACAAGCTTGTTGCATGCCAAATGATGGCCGAGGCTCGAGTACCAGTCCCAATCACTGCTCACGTCGGAGCCTGGGAAGACACAGATCGTGCTGTTAGACGAGTCGGGGGGGCTCCTTGCGTGGTCAAGTCCACGGAGGGCACACATGGATCCGGGGTCTTCTTGCTCAACTCCGCTCAGCAGGCACGTCAACTAGTATTCCAGATGCTTGAGAGGGGGATGAGGCCATTGGTCCAGGAATACGTCAAGGAATCCCATGGCAGCGACATCCGTGCCCTTATCGTTGGAGGGGAAGTGGTTGCTTCGATGCGTAGGAAAGCCCATGGTAGCGAGTTCCGTTCCAACTTCCATCTCGGGGGCTCCGTCAGCAGTGTAGAGCTGACCGAGGAGCAGAGTGAGATTGCGATTCGCTCAACTGAAACACTGGGACTTGAGTTGGCCGGTGTCGACATGCTGGAGTCCGAGCGAGGACCCCTAGTCCTGGAGGTCAACTCCAGCCCTGGACTCGAAGGCATTGAGGGAGCGACCAAGATCAACGTAGCAGAGAAGGTTGCGATTAGAATGAACAAACTGTATGAGGGCGTCTTGGTGGAATCTAGTGATTCTGAGGAGAACCGTGGCCCCAACGAAGGGCAGTCTGAGCGGGCTTACTGAGCACTCGGCGAAGAAATGTCTGCTTGCTAACTTGCTCCAAACACTCGTGGCACGGAGAAGCATTCAAGTCTCGATACGCCTCGTTGCCTACGTCCTACGGGACAGGGATGCACAGGCCGTTCGCGGCTGGAGGCGAGATGGGTTGACTGGAGAAGGGGACCGGAAAGAGATTGAAAACCCGCTTAGTGGGAGGTTTGGCCGGAGGTTCGACTCCGATGATATCGGCCTAGAACACTCGCTCCCATCTAGGTTGAACAGACTAGGGGAGCTGAAGTGGCACGATTGCTGGATCCAGCAATTGCGCTCTGAGAAGAAGAGCTCCCACACCATCAGGGCATACGATGTTGCAGCGAGGTCATTCTCCACCACTTCTCTACCAGGGGAAGGTACTTTGCTTTGGGAGGAAACGTCGTCCATCCCAGTCAGGCCATTCCATACTTTCGTTGACCCCAACAATGGACGGATGGATGCTTGGATGAACAGCCTAGGGGAGTTGAAACCATCCACGATAAACGCAAAAATTGCTGCTCTAACCCATCTTCTGAAGTGGCTAGGGCACACCATCCCAGATTGGATCCAGCGCCCATCGAGGAGTCGCTCACTCCCGAAGACCCTCGGTAGGAGGGAGTTGGCAAGGCTCAGGAAAGCAGTAAGCGAGTCCGAAGATCCATTGGCCATGCCAGTATCCACCCTGATGCTGGACACCGGTCTGAGGGTCTCGGAGCTTTGCGCACTCGATATCGATGACATCGACAAGGATGACCTCTCTGCACTAGTGATAGGGGGAAAGGGGGAGAAGGACCGAACAGTCCTGTTCACGCAGTCATCTGTCGAGGTGCTAGAATCCTGGGAGCCAATCAGAGAAAGCAGGATCAGAGATGTCGATGGCAGCGGCCTCAGGGCCGTGTTCATTTCCAGCAGAGGGAGGAGGATCAACCCCCGATCTATTCAGAAAATGATGGACAGGCTTGCCGATGCTGCTGACATCCCAAAGAGTCGCTTGAGTCCACACACACTTAGGCACACGTTCGCTACAGGACTATTGGAGAGGGGGGCAGATCTGGTTACAATCCAGAGGCTCCTGGGGCATTCGAGCATAGCAACCACCAGAGTTTACCTCGAGATAGGGGACCAGACGCTCAGAGAGATATATCACAGGGCTCAGAGGAAACCGCCAGCTTCAGGAGAGCCTCAAGTCGAGGATGATGGTCAGATTCCCCAATCCGAATTGGTAGAACAGAAAGTCGAGAGCACAGTGACTAAGATCTAGTCCGAGAAGTTCACATTCCAACCATACTCGTCCAAGTGGAACCAGTTGACAATGAACTCTTCATCCTTGTATGCGAACCATGCGCGAGTCGGTACGATGCTGGTGTAACGCTCATGTTGAACTCGTTTTATCGTGTCAGATATCTCCGAGTCCAGGTATCTGAAGCCCTCCCACAGTCTACCCTTCTTGATTAGGAACTTCTGGTCTGAAGGCTGCTCTTTGAAGTGCATACCTCTCCAGAGGAAATATGGCCAACCATCCAGATCTACCAGATCTGCAATCTTCCCAAACGAGCCTCTCCTTGATGGCCTGGTATCTACTAGGTGGCTGACGATGGGGAGCTCCGATCCGTCCCTCCCCAATCTCAGGATGATGTAGGCGCATGTGTGATATGGAGAATGCGGAAAACCGTCCTTCGGGAGCATGAGAGGACGAATGGCACTGAAGTCGATCTTCTGGAATTCTGAAGTTAGTTGGACGTATTCCCTAATGCCGTCCTTCCCACCATCGTGCAGTACCTCGATTTCTCCGAACTGACTCATCCAATCCTCGTCTGCCTTTATCTCAAGAATTGCATTTTCCAGAGGCCAGTCCCAGAATGTCATCCCCCTCTCCATTCGAACCGGCGCACTCACTCCAGACAGATCCGAACTCACACTGCCATCGAAGGAACTCCTGTGCCCGGAGTTGATCCGAGCGATGATCGGAGTACCAGCATTCCTCACCTCAACATCAGCTTCCAATTGCATTGGAGACTTGAGCCTCTCACTGTCGAACCCGAAAACTATGGAGAACTTGTTTGGCTTCGCGAAGAGCTCCTCACTGGTAATCCTCAGTGCATCGTATCGCTGTCCCCTCCTCTTCGAGACAATTTCTACGTTGACTAGGGGGGCTTCCTCTCCACCCAAACCAATCACCTGTGCCGTACAGGTCAAATCTGGAAATCTGCCTGAGAGGAAAATCTCCTCGAAGAAGAAATCAGCAACGTACGGATCGATCTCTATTGAGTTATCACCGACATCGACGATGCATTTTATTCGTCCCAGATTCTTACCCGAATCATCAGGTGCTGGTGAATTATCCATCGGTCCGGGCTGGGGCTGTGTGTCTTGAATATCACCTTCTGGACGGATTCTTTTTATTGGCCCTCTTTGATACTGAGTCTGGCCCCTTCCACTGCCTATTGGCCCCTTCCTGGTAACCAGGATGCCCTTCGATCGGGCAGTGCTTCCCCGCCCTGCACCTGCTGCAATTGTCGGATGGCGGCCTCTCTACGACCTTCTGCAGCTTCCCATACTTCCGGCGTGGCATACATTTGTTCTAGAATGGGAGGGACTTAGGGATTGTCATACACGCAACTTTGAACCATTCGTGCTATTTGTCGGATTCATGCGAGAAGAGGGTGGCGTCCTGGTCGAGCCAGTCGGTGTGGACCCACAGTGTTCGGTCCTGTATGCCCAGGTTGCTAGTTCGGACCCAAGGATGGCCTTCGACGAAGAAGGGGTGATGCACCAGTTTGGCACCAGAGGGTCGTTCGGCAAGGTGTATCTGGGCGATGTTGCAAGAGCCGCATTGCGATCCCTCGGGACCCACGATCCACCGATATTCACCCAGATGCCAAGGGTCGACGAGCAGAAATGGGAACTATCCTGCGAAACGGCAGAGGTCAAGATGACAATTTCCAGCAGTCACTACTGGGGCTTCGGTCTTTTCGCGAGGTGCTTCCTAAACCGGATTGTCATGGAGGGATCGCTCCCATCCAGAGCCAGATGTGCAATGGATATCGTTTCCTCCCTGGGCAGAAACCCTTGGGAACCTATTCGGGTAAAGGCGTTCGAGAGGGCAACATCAGGGTTGATGACAGCGCACACCTCCAGTTGGGACAGCCTTATTTCGCTAGCTAGGGAGAGCATGAGCGATGACATCAGCAGGATTCAGGACTCTGTACACCGAATGAGGGGGGTGGATGAAGCGGGCGACGTTTACCTCAATTCTGCCGACGAGGATCTGGACCGAGCAAGAGAGGCTCTGGCCGACAAAAATGCACCTGCCGTGGATAGAGCTCTTAGCAGGGCATCCAGCGCAATTGTGAGAGCAGATCCTGATTCTGACATAGGCAGCATGGAGAGAGAGCTTCTAGGAGACTAGAATCCCAGAGTGTCCCACATCCACTTCCAGACGTTGTTTTCCGGACTTGGCTCATTGGCCAGATAAACGACTATGCTGAAGACTACGCAAACGAAGTAGACAGAGCCCTTGGAAATCTGAATAGCGTCCTCAGACTCCTCGTCGAAGTACCTAATCAGACCTGCAGCCTGCTGAATGCCGCTACCCTTCTTCTCCTTAGCCATCTGA
>MDTC01113054.1_pt1 | contig 11477 bp, 10 predicted proteins | sample 811181 | NCBI WGS metagenome assembly MDTC01 (sample SAMN05326644, study PRJNA326480) | marine metagenome | isolation source: seawater | place: Pacific Ocean: North | collected 2011 | reverse complement strand
CAATTTGTCCCGGTACTACCGAATCCACCTTCACCTCTTTTGGATTCTTTAAATTCGTCGGGCGAGTTCACCGTATGAACTGTAATAGGGGATGCGTCATAAGAAACAATCTGACATAACCTAGCATTCTTTTCAATCTTATATTCATTATCAGAAATATTATCTACAACCAACATTAATTCACCTCTATAACCATAATCAATCAAACCAATTGAGTTTGATTGACGCAATGGAGTCTTACTCCCCATTGAACTTCGGGGTAACACAAAATATCCTCTCGGGATATTATCGTTAAATTGGGGTTGACACTTAATACCCAATGGAATCTTATAACTAATTGCCTTTGGTGGAACAATCATATCATTGGGGCATAAAACGTCTAACCCTGAATCAAATCGTGTTGAATTATTTTTTGTGTAATCTTTATAGTATTCGAGTACATCATTCGCTTTATTGATAACGTGAATAAACAAATCCATTTTAAACTTGGTACAAAGTCAAATTACTTTGAGATCATTTTTATAACTTAGATATAAAAATGATTGTAGAATGCTTACATTTATTAAAACTTATATAAAATTAATACATTAATTTAATAAGAATGGAGTTTCCTACATTATATAAACTTGATTCTAAAAACAATGTTAGGATGTGGAAAATTACTGTAGAAGATAATGGGTCGTCTGCTTACATTTTTACAGAATCAGGAATGTTAAATGGTAAAATAAGAAAGACCGAACCAACTATTGTTACAAAGGGTAAGAATCAAGGTAAAATAAATGAGACATCTTACCTAGAACAAGCAATCAATGATGCAACTTCTAAATTTAATAAGAAAAAACGTTCAGACCAACTAACGGAAAAAATGCCCTTAACTACGCAAAAGAATACAAACAAAGTTTTCAGACCTATGTTAGCGAATAAATACGACCCAAAAAATGTTTCATTTCCATATGTATTACAGCCAAAATTGGATGGAGTTAGGTGCAATGTTCATTTTAAATCAGGAGTTCCTACTTTATTTAGTAGAACTGGGAAGGAGTTCTATAACTTACAAGATATTAGAAATTCATTGCAAAAAAAACCATACAGTGATTCTATTATATTAGATGGCGAAATTGGGTGCTTTGGTAAAGATCCAGAGTTATCATTTCAAGAAGCGACAGGAATAATCAAAAGAAAACAGACCTCTGAAAAGGTATTAGAAGAGAATTTCTTAGATTATGTATTATATGATATCTATGTAAAGGATCAACCCAATTTAAGTTTCGAAAATAGATGGGGTATTCTTGTTGATTTTCACAATAAATTAGACAATGAATCTAAAAAACACATCAAACTGTGTTGTGGTACGAAACTAGTGTATGCTAAAGATAAAAAAACAATTGATAAAACTCTAGAACATTATTTAGACAAAGGTTTTGAAGGATTGATGCTTAGAAAACCGGAAGACCCTTATGGTGTTGATAAGAGACCCAAGGGTTTATTAAAATACAAGAAATTTCAAGATGCTGAATTTGAAATTGTGGGTTTCAAAAGTGGTAAAGGACAAGATGCTAACACTATCATATTTACGTGTAAAACGAAAGACAATAAATTATTTGATGTAAGACCCAAGGGTACTTTAGAAGTAAGAAAAGAAATGTTATTAAATGGGAAAAGTTATATTAACAAGAATTTAACTGTTAAATTCTTCGAGTTAACAGATAGAGGGGTACCTCGTTTCCCCGTTGGAATATCGTTAAGAGATTATGAGTAAATTTATAATTGATAGTATATGAATTTTTTTTCTTTGATAAAACAATTGTGTATGTGTTTTACATGTAAAAATAAACTACCCAAAACAATAATTGTTATATTTCCAGGTTTTGGATTCTCTCCAAAAGATTATGATGATATTTTACCTAAAAAAACAGCAAAAATATATATTGATATTTGGACAGAAGATGAATTAAATAATATAAAGAAAAGTAGTTTAGAAAATAAACAGAACTATGAAGAATGGATAGAACAAATCGTTTCTAGATCTAAAGATATTCTTTTTTTAGAACTGAAAAAATACGATCACGTATTACCAAAAACGATATACTTTACACATTCAATTGGTTCTATTATTGGAGAAAGATTAAAATCATATGCAGACATTATAATATCATATGGAGGTGTTATCGAACCTTCTCATATTAAAACACTTAATTTACTTGGAACAGAAGATAAAATTGCTACTATGAAATATGATATTTGGCCAAAAAATGCGAAACCTATATTAAATGCAAATCATTTCAGTTGCGTATCATTTGAAAGTAAAAATCTTACTAATAAATGGGTAAAAGAGATGAACTATTCACAAATGGTTGAAAAGAACAATTATAATGATAAAAGACTATTAATTAAAAGTGAGATTGAAACTTTTATAAATTTTAATATTATAAAGAAAAGATGCTAAATAAAAATAGTTAAGACAAATATATATTATATATATATGTTGCTTCCATAGCTCAGTGGTAGAGCACCTCACTAGTAATGAGAAGGTCAAGAGTTCAAATCTCTTTGGAAGCTTTTAAATTTAATAACTTTTCCTATTATTTAAATGAATCGTCAATAATGATACTAATATCATCACTATCAATAATGTAAGATTCTTCAACTATATCTAAGTAATTATTATGATTATTTTTAACTACACTATATTCTCCAATAGGTAAATTCAGATAATTGTCAGTTTGTGTCGAAACCTCTTTTTTAAAAATTTGTAGATTATTGTGTTTTATTTCATTGTCATAATATAACATATCATTATTACAAAGTAACGAATCTTCATAATAAGGTAGGTATATATCTGCATAATCTTTTTCTAGTGCTGCAATAGCTGGATGTACTTGTGAACAATTATTTTTATTAAAAAAACCTGTAAAAAATTTTATACAAAAACGAATTATACACATTACATTGCAGTTCCAAAATTAGCGGTTTTACCTTTTAAAATCATATGTTAATGAATTTAATAAGCTATTATTTAGGTGAAAAAATAAAAATGATCGAGAAATTTTAGTTTATAATAAAAATGTTCTTAATTCTTATTACATTGAACACATTGTTTTATGTACATTCTCTATCGTTATCAAATAAAAATAAAGCAATAATCGTAACACAAAATACCGCTTTGGTTCATTATTTTGCAAATAAAAATTGTAAACAGGTATATAAAACATACAATTGTCCTAAAATTGAAAAAGATGAACTAGTACAAGAAGGTATGTATGGATTGTTACGTGCAATTGATAAATATGATCCGAACAGAGGGACAAAATTCTCAACTTATGCCTCTTATTGGATTCAAGCCTATATGATTAAATACAAAAATAAGAAAAATCATATACACATTCCTTATAATCAAAGGAAGAAGAATGTTAACATAGATACATATCTTTCAGACAACTTATATTATATTGAAAATAAATATGATGAAAACTTAAATGTATTTGCTGACTTATTTACAGGATTAGAATTAAACGATTATGAAAGAACATTGCTAAAAAAACGTTTTGTCGATGATATGTCTTATAACAAAATAGGAAAAGATATTGGTTTATCAAGTACTAAAATTGCATACGATTGTAATAATCTATATAAAAAAATTAAAGATTTAACAGATGAATAATTGTGTTGAAATTATCAACTAGTTCTGATTCTAACCATTCACAATGTCCATAACTTTCGTATACATATCAGAAGTATCTACTAAACTTACCACAATCATAGTATATATAAAATTCGACATAATCATTGTGAAAATAATACCTGAACAAGCATATATAGGAATAAGCATCTCTTTTTTTAATCCAATCGTATTAATAAATAATAATACACCAAGACAGAAATTTAAAACCGCTCCAGTTGCCATAATCTTTACTAATCTCCCAACAACTTTCATAAACCAAAGTCTATAATGACCTTCCCTTAAAAAGACTCCCCATAAAAAAGATGCTGTTGCAGCGGCAATGTTTAGAATAAAACTTATTATAAGCAAAAACAAGCCCCATTGAAAAGTTATTGATAGTTTATCATCATCCTCGTCATTCGAATTTTGATTCTTTTTTACATATTCATTTATTATAAATCCTTCAAACCCAGCCATTAAACCACAAAAACCATTTACGGCATCCATACTCTCCTTTACAGATTTGGCGTTTCGCAAGTCGTTATCATTCCATTCTAGTTTTCCAGAACTATTTTCCGTTGGTACACTTTCAGTTAATACAAATTCAGATTTATTTTTTGATTCTTCATGTTCTTTAGACATTTGAAGTAACCTCTTAACACTGATTATCTCTAATTATATAGTTATATGTTTTTACTGCTTAATTTTATGTAATTCAATATCTCAATCAGCACAAAGATATGTTCGTTTTTTTAGTTTTTGACATTTTAAAGGGTGGTATCTCTTCTAAAAAATTTCCAATTATATTAAGACCTATTGGGAACATAATATTATTGCTAAAACTATATGATAAAGCGGCTGAGAAGCCAGTCATAAAATTAGATAAATATAAAGGAGTTCTGAATACTTTTGAATTATTTTGTTGTAAAATAATCTCCACATCTGTATTATGAAATGTTTGAAGCCAGGCATTTGATAAATTTTTAAAAATCTCCTTTTCTCTTTGAGTATCTTCAATCTTTTTTTCTGTATGTTTTATTATAATTTTATCATACTTATTTTTTCTCATAGCAACTAAATTAGATTTTAACATTCTTATATGAATATCATCGGATAAAATAGATTCTTTAATTGCTCGTATCTCTTCATATGATGTTTTTGGAGGACGAACCCATATAAAAGATAACGTTTCCACTATATATGATATAAAACCCATGGCAATTGCTGTTTCTAGAATGACAACTAAATTATCTTGATGAATCATAGTAGCATCTAAAGAATTAATACTGAGTAAAAATAAGTATATTCTGTTCTGTAAATAAAATTGAACAAATGCCACTTTTGGAAATGATGAAAACATACGTAAAATTGTAGATAGTATTACATGATTCAAACCCATTTCTTTACGGTCCATATATGATGCAGGTGCTTTTGTATAATTACTAAGAATACCGTCTACAATAGTGTGTTCCAATGACCCACTTAAAAGACTTCCACTCGTTTCATCCCATATTACGTTTTTACAATATGATGATACCAGGTAGATAGTTGCACTTCCCAATAATATAGCAGACATCTCGGGCATATTTAAATCTAATTTGTTATCAGACCATGCATCTTGTACTATAATTGGATTATTTATAAACAAATCCCAAAATTTATATTGTGCACCAATCCACAATAGTAGGGTAGTTTTCTCTAAACCAATACGTAATGCACCATCGAATAGGCTCATTGATGTAACATAAAGTGATTGAGATATAATATAATCCAATCTATTTACTATTTTCTCATTAAATTCATCTATAACTTTTATAGTCATCTTCCTATCTTTGCTTTTTATTTCAACTATTCTCGGAGTATTTCTTGGTAATCCTCTAATCCATTTACCATTTTCAAACATAAAACCTAATCTTTGCACTTGTTCATTATCTTTTAATCCTTCAGATAAAGATTCATTAACTAATTTCGAATTGAATTTTACTTTTACTTTAGGAAGTTCAAAAATTAAAGTTTCATTATCAAATTCAGAAGCAGCATTATCCCTCCATTGTTGCATTGTATATTGATCGACCTCGGGTGTTAATCCAAAATTTGTGGATTTTTTATCTTTACGACTATCTCTCTTCCATTTTTTTTCCTCATCATCGTAAATGAAACCCAATGATTCCATCTTTGTTAATGTATTTTCATCTAATTTATCAGGTGATTTTTGACGTCTCGATGATTCGTGTTTAATTCTTAAATGTTTTAACTTGTGAGTCATACTTGTTCCATCTGGAATTTTAAATGCTACTATAAAGTTTAACAAGTAAACAATTATATATTTAACCCGCATTACCTGACAGATTATTATTCAAGTAATAAAATATTTTTAATATTAAACAAAAATATGATATAATATCTTATATGAAAATTGGTATAATCCGATACCCGGGTTCTAATTGCGATATGGATACAAAACGTTACTTTCCTAATAGTTTTTTTATTTGGCATAACTTATATAACATTAACAATTTAGAAAATATTGATTTAATTGTTATTCCGGGAGGTTTTGCGTTTGGTGATAGAATTTACGAGAAAGCTACTGAGGACTATGAAATACAACCTGGTAAAAAAGCGATAGAATCTCCTGTAACAACAATAATACTTGACGCCGTTAGTAAGAATATACCAATTTTGGGTATTTGCAATGGTTTTCAGATATTGATAGAATTAGGATTATTACCCGGGCATCTTGTAATAAATAATACAAAAAAATTTGTTTGTAAACAAGTTTCAGTAATTTGTGATTCTGAGAAATATGATATGTATATTGCAAATAAATATGGAAATTATGTTCCAGATAACTATACAAAGATATTTTTAGAATATGAAACCAAACAAAAAGAATATAATACAAATGTTGCAGGTGTTTGCAATGAATCTATGAATATTTTTGGCATGATGCCTCATCCAGAGAGAAATAGTAGTGATTTTTTGTATAAATTATGTGTTATGATGTTTTGTAACAATCCTAAATATAATCTTATTAAATCACAACATTACTTTGATAAAAAGATAAATGAGCTTATGCGAAGCGAACATATCTCTTATAAAACTACAAAAAGATTCTTAAAAAAGATGCATACACAAGAAGACTGGGTTATACAGGGTCCTGGAGAGAATGCAGGAATAGTAGATATAGGTAATGGATATGCTTTAGCATGTAGAATCGAAAGTCACAATCATCCTACATTTATAGACCCATATGAAGGTGCTGCGACAGGTGTTGGAGGTATTTTAAGAGATATTTTCACAATGGGTGCAAAACCAATCGCTATAATGGATTTTTTAAGATTTGGTGTTGATGACCACAGTAAAAAACTATTAGATAATGCAATAGAAGGTATCTCTTATTATGGGAATTGTGTTGGTGTACCGAATATAGGTGGTGATTTGTATTGTTCTAAATCATATAACAAAAATCCACTTGTAAATGTAGCATGTTTCGGGATAGTTAAAAAGGAATCTATTGTGTATGGCAATGTTGAGAATGCGAATGATCTTCTTATTTATATAGGAAGTAAAACAGGGAATGAAGGTATAGGTGGGGCAGCCATGTCATCAAAAAGTTTCTCTGATGACGCCGATCTTAACATTTTAAAAAATAATGTTCAAAAATCTGATCCATTTTTAGAGAAACTTCTTATAGACGCATGTAATGAAATTACAAATGATAAATTAGTTGTAGGTATGCAGGATATGGGTGCAGGTGGTTTGCTATGTGCATCCATAGAAGTAGTAACACGAGGTATTAAGAAATTTAATAAAAATTTTGGGTGTAAACTATTTATAAATTCAATACCCACAAAATATCCAATGACCCCATGTAATACTCTTATATCTGAGTCTCAAGAACGTATGTTACTTGTCGCTAAAAAAGAAAATTACGGTAGAATTTCAAGTATTTTGAAAAGATGGGATTTAGAATATTCTATAATAGGCAAAGTCACGATAGATAATATGTATACTATTTACGATGATGAAGAGAACAAAAACGTCTTATATAAAACTGACATTGAAATGTTTCAAGATATACAAGATTACACTTATAATTACAAAAAATCAAATAAAATTAAAGAAGAAAAGGTAAAAGATGCAGCTAAAAAAATTAAAGACATGAAGAAATGGTCTGTGTACGATTCTACAATAGGAAATAGAACTATAAAAGGCCCAGATAAACCCGGGAGTTATTCGATTTTAGACATTTATGAGATTAATAAACAGCTATTTATTGTATGGGGTGAAACATTTGATGAATGTTATAATAGTATAAGCCAATTCGAAGGAGTAAAGCCGTTGGGCATAATAAATTGCTTAAACTATGGACATCCTAACGATTCTTTGAATTCTTTGGTTGAATTTGTAGAAACATTAACAGAAAAGTGTAGGTTAAACAAAATACCTATACTAGGTGGAAATGTTAGTTTGTATAATTCAACAGATTCAAAATCAATAAGACCAACGCCTATTCTTGTTATGTTTGGTATAAATTAATCTTCATCTTCATTCAATATATCAGATACATCTTTGATGTTTATAGATGAATCACTACTGCAAGCGAATCTCGATAATGTAAAATACATTGTTGACACAGTAGGCCACACAGCACAAGCTGACCAAAATCCAATCGACATAAAATACCCCCAACTTGATTTCCCTCCACCAAGTAATTGATAGAATGGTGTATTCATAGAATCAAATGTAAAACATAGAAAATACATTATCATCACAGATAATGCAGGTACTAAAGCCAGTAACCATACTAGGTATTTTCTAGAACTTGCTTTTGATGTTTTATTTTCAAATGACTTATCTTCAAAACCAGCTCTCTTTATTGATATATCATCAGTAGCATTACATGTTGACATTTGTGCATATCCCATAGTTACAGATATCATATACGACGAGATTGCAAGTAATAATGGTAATACAAAAAATTCATATTTTTTTAAACCAGCGAACAGTCTTGAAAGAATAATCAATCCAAAGGATTGTGATAATAGATAAAGAATTGTAGATTGCTTTAACATTTCATAAAAGGCAAATGAAGAACTATTAGGATTATAATTCTTAAAGAGAGTACTTGCTAATATTAATAAATTGATCATAGCGACTATTCCCATTGTAATGAAAGCCGACATTGGGCTATCTGCTCCATCTGACATTTCTATTCCACTACTTTGTTGATTCGTTTGAACGTCTGGTACATTCTGAACTGGATTCGTTTCAGGATCCATAGTCTATTATAGATTTTGTTATATTTTTATATAACAAATATACAAACATTTATAATTCTGGTGGACAGATCTTGTGTACAGTATTCATTATAATTTTAATTAAAATATACAATATTACAAAATGTATAGCATATATAGGAAAGGAGTATTTACCCAGATATTGCAAATATTTGGATACTGAACTATTTGAAAATTGCTCAAGATCATCCATTTTTTTTATCCGTCTTTCTATTTTTTTGTTGTTTTCTTTGTATAAAATGTTACCCACTATAACACCAAATGCGGCTATTCCTAACCAAGGCACTAAAGGGAAGTGATCCATTGAAGAATATTCTGGAAATAATCCAAATACGAAATTAAGAACCCTTGGTAGATTTAAGGTATTTTTTATAAGAATCTTATTAAACCTAGCATATAGAACACAAAGAATGATTAAACAATTATAAATAATTGATTTGGATGTCCACATTAATAATAAAATAGCTATTGCTATAAAATGTAAAATACCAAATTTAACATATATCGCAGGGAACAAGATGTAAGTACTTACAGTAAAAAATAATGCCAATAAGACAATTTTAAAAACTCTTAAAAATTGTTTCTTTATAAATTGTTCTTTGGTGTTTTTACGTCTACTTAATGTAAGATTGACACCAACATTGGTTATAAATATAAATTCTGATATACGTGCCATATACAACAATATACCATCTTGTATTGGTTGATAACCATAACCCATCATCGTATAGAGGTAAGGGATGTGGAAAATTATCATTAATATTACTGCAATACCCTTCAACAAATCAATTTCAAATATCCGTTTTGTTTTTTCATCGTTTAATTTTATGTTATGATTGTGTTGCATTATTTAAACACAAGGAATATATCTTGGGCAATTCATATGATATAATGTTACTTTTAATGGTTCATTAGATACTTGAGGTACACTTACTGCATCTCCATCATATATTTCATTACAACCATACTCTTCACTACAGTCTCTACCACAATTCATAACAGGTAATACGACACTTACAAATTTATCATTTCTTGTAAAATAATTCCATTTAGACGATCCATTCCATAATCTTCTTCCGTAAAGAGGAATCGTAGTATCAAGGTTACTGCTTGTTAAAACACCAATTTGTTTTGTTTCTTCAGGACATCCTCGTGTAGGGATATTTATTTTCATAACATCAACCAATTGATTTTTACTACAGCATGTTTTTTGTGATTCTTTTATAATTAATTTATCTTTTAGTTCATTCTCGATATCCTTTTCTATCTTTTCTTTTAGTGAATGTTTATCAATATCTACCTTCAAAGGTACATTATTGGACGATACTTCACTATTTTTATTGTTATTTAATGTAAATACAATGTAGCATAATATAATAAGTATTGCCGTATGATAAAAATCTAAAGTTAACTCCATAGATTAATATACTATATGTTTTATCTCTTTGAAATTTGAAATAGTATTAATTTAAACATCAGGTACATCACCCTTTTGAAAATAATATAAGTATTGGTAGAAATAACCTTCGTTTGTTAGGTCGGTCGTGAATTTATGAATGAGTCCTTTATTCTCAAATTTTTTCTTAATTATATCCGGAAAATGCATAACCATTGAGTGGGTTTGTTTTCTTATTTTTTTAGAATCATTAAAGTGAAATTCTTCATTAAAATAAGCTTTTGAATCATTATCATTCATTTCGAAATTTGAATAATAAGAGAATTCTTTAAATTTAACACTGGATTCGGTTATTCTTTTTTTGCTATATTTTTGAAGGGTTAAACCATAAAATGGGTTTGCAACATCAATAATTGGATCAAATCTTTTGGGATCTACCAAATGTACAACAAACCATCCACCATTTCTTAACCATTTCCGTATATTTTCAGCTAATATATCTGTTTGTATAGAATATATTGTAAAATAAAAACAAGTTATATGACTAAAACTCAATGGTTGGAATAAATCTGGATTTAAGGCATTTCCTTGAATGAGTCTTAAATCTTCAGTTTTCTTTTTGTCTTCTAATTCTTTAAGCATAAACGGAGATCTATCTAACGCAATAATATCCATATTTGGGAATGCTTTTTTTTCTAGAATAAGAGTATGATCTCCCCCACCCGCACCAATATCAAGTAAATCAATTTGATTATATGATTTCATGTTTGTTCTTTCAATTACATCTTCTATTTCGAATATCGTTTTTTTTTTAATATTATTTGTAATTAGTTCAGTATACACTTTTGAGTAAAAATTATCATATGGGTTCCTTACACTATATACTTTAGGTTCGTTTTGTTCAAAATTCTCTTTTGATATTCTTGTTAATTCTAGAGCATGGTCAAAATAACGAAAGTAAGAAACATCAATATGTTCAGATGATTCTCCTGGTAAAAGTCGTATAGGGCATGATGCTAATCTTGGTATGTTTACTAACGTTTTAACTTTAAAAAGCATATCGTTAAGAATGAGTTTTATTTCTCTATTTTTGATAACAATTTTTAATGTATTCCATCTT
>MDTC01239418.1_pt1 | contig 11478 bp, 10 predicted proteins | sample 811181 | NCBI WGS metagenome assembly MDTC01 (sample SAMN05326644, study PRJNA326480) | marine metagenome | isolation source: seawater | place: Pacific Ocean: North | collected 2011 | reverse complement strand
TGGTGTGGTAATAGCCTCCTTTACCTACACTTACTTTAGTGAAGAGCTTTTAAAGGCGCTAATTGGTGTTATGGGATTTGGATTTACTGCACATTATTTTATATTTAAGAGAAAAAAGATGGTCCCACTAAAAAGATCCATCATCAAAGGAGGTATTTCTTCTGCAGTTGCTGGTTTTGCAAGCTTTTGTGTTCATGCGGGTGGAACTCCCACAAGTATATACCTTCTCCCTTTAAGACTTAAAAAAGAAATCTATGTAGGGACTAGAGTTATTTTTTTTACATTTTTGAATTTGGTTAAACTTCCCTTTTATGCAAATTTGTCTTTCTTAAATACTGATACTTTAAAACAATCTTTATTATTTTTTCCTGCGTCAGTGTTGGGGATATTAATTGGATACCAAATTTTAAAAAGAGTTGATGAAGCTTTGTTTTACAATGTAATTTATTCACTTATATTAATTTCAAGCACTAGATTGATTATTGACTATGCCTTCAAATGGTAAGGGCACGATAAATCATCGCAATTGCACCTAAAATTATACAAATCTCAATCACTAAAGTGTGCAATTTAACTCCGAGTTTATCTACTATTTTTCTAGCTATATAAGATCCTAGAATAGCAACAATTCCTATGGAACTACCAATCAATAAAGCATCATTATTTAATAAACCAAGATTTCTAAAAGAAACTAAACGTATAACGACATTAATGCAGGTGATTAATGAATCTGTTCCAATAATTGCTGACCCAACCATGCCATTGGAGGCTAATGCTGTTAATAATACTGCTCCAGGACCTAGTATGACACCACTGATAGTTCCATAAAAAACTGCCATAACTGCTAAACCAAACCATCCAATGGTTAAATTAATTTTTTTAAAAACTCTTCTAACAACGATTACAAAAGCAAGACCAAATCCAAGACAAAAATATAAAACTTTGTCTGAAACACCTGCGTAAAAATTTGTTCCTAAAATTATAAAAGGAGTGCCTATTATGGCAAAATACAAACCTTTTTTCCAAAAAATACTATCTCTATAATAATACATCCTTGATGCATTGGAGCAGAAAACAAAGACGGACATTAATGGAACTAGTAACTTAATAGGAATGAATGGCGACACAAGAATACCTAAGGTCATCCCACCTCCATAACCGGAGATACCTGAAATTATAGATGCAAGCAATGCAACAACTAAAAGAATAGCTATATGAAAATAACTAAGGCTAGAAGTGAAAGCATAAAGATCAAAGCTTTCCATTGATTAGAATAAGTTTATTTTAGAATAATCAGGTTTATCAAAAAAACTCTCTATAAATGTATTTAATTTATTAATTTCATTGTTGCTTAATTTTCCAAAAGATAAATTATCTTCAAATTTTTGATTGATATCTTTAATAACTAAAGGTTGTTTCTTTCCTCCTCTTAAACAATCTTGTTTTTCAATAATTTGCCCCTCATCTGTTTCAACTATTAGTGTTCCTGAATAATTTTTTGGGTACTCGTCATTTGGATCAATTTCATATTCAATTTTTTGAGTTAAATTCAAAATATCTTGATCGTTGATATTCTTTTCATCAAACTCTGCTAAACCAGCTTTACCTTTCAGTAAACCGATCGCAATACAATATGGTGTTGAAAACTTAGCACTATAAGCTGAGGATGGATTCCTTTTTTCACCGATTGGTTCCCATAGCCTGTGAACTGTTCCCTCCCCCACTAAAGCCTTAATTTTTTTTATCTTTGAAATATCTCCGATTTTTTTTTTTATTCTTATTGCGCAATCAATAAATGGCTGGGTCATAGTTCCACAAGCAAAAGGCTTAAAAGCTAAACTTTTAACGTGATAAGTTTTTCCAAGATCATTTGTCAACTCATCATACTTTCTATTTACTTCCTTTATCGCAAAGGAACTGAAGAACCCATGCTCACCTTCAAAAACTGTCCTTGGTCCAGCAAAATCATTTTTTGCAATCATGGCAGCTTGTATACCAGAACTTGTAGCCCATCCTGGGTGTAGTCTTTTAGTAGACGTACCCTCAGCCAAATATTCAATAATTCCTGAAGATAAACTTCCGGCTACTCCTAATGCAGATGCAAATTGCTTATCAGTGAGGTTTAAAGCGCTTGCCATTCCAGCTGTCACTCCAAGAGTTCCACAGATAGCTGTTGGATGAAATCCTTGTTTATGCATAGCCGTTGGTGCAACTAATGCCAATCTACACATTAACTCTCCCCCTACTACTAAAGATTTTATTAGCTGTTCTCCTGATAAATTGAAATATTGTCCCGCTGATAAACACATGGAAATCATAGAGGCTCCTACATGCATTGGGTTACCTTCAAAAGTGTCGTCATAATCCTCTCCATGTGCAGAGGTTCCAGATATTATTGCAGAGGAACTTAAATCAAATTTTTCTTTGTGACCTAAAACAAAAAAGTCCCCAGAGTTTTTATAAGTTTTAACAAGACTTTGAACGTAATCTTCATTTCTAGCAGAAATAATTAATCCACATATATCTTTTAATAAAAATTGAAAATTTTTTATTACATCTTCATCTAAGCTCTTTACATCTAAAGAATTTGCCCAAGAAGCAAACTGTTCTGCATAAGTCTTCATGGTGTGTAGGCACCACCATTTACATGAAGAACCTGTCCATTTACATATCCAGATTCTTTTTTACATAAATTTGAAATGACTTCAGCTACATCTTCTGGATTTCCATATCTTCCTGTTGATAGATTAGGAGTCTGCGGATGTTTGAGCCAGTGCCCTTCTAAACTTTTCTTATCTGTATCAAAATCTTCTATAAAACCGGGGACCACACAATTACAAGTAATCCCTCTTTCAATAAATTCCATGCTGATTGCTTTTGTTAAGCCAACCAGAGCAGCTTTAGAGGTAACTACATGCGCCCTTTCTCTTCCCCCTATATGAGCAGACAGGCCTCCTATATTAATTATTCTTCCCCAGGAGTTTTTTGTCATAGAGCTAATTAATGCTTGAGCGCATAAGAATGCAGCATCAACATTAACGGTCATAATTTTTTTCCAATCCTCGTAAGCAATCTTTTCAAAGATTTCATGAATTCTCATTCCAGCATTGTTAATCAAAATTAAGGCATCTCCCATTTCATTAGCTTTATTCTTAATGGATTGAATTGTACTTAAGTCTGAAAGATCACCTGTGACTATTTCACATTTTTTGGATAATTTCTTTACCATTGCTGAAGTTTTTTTGGCTTCTTCAAGGCTTTTTCCACCCGTATGAATTAAAATATCATAGCCTTGATTAGCGAGCTTTATAGATGTAGCTCTTCCTATCATTCTGGCTCCGCCAGTAATCACAGCAACTTTGTTACTCATTTATTTTTTTTTAAAGAGCCGCCTTATTTGCCCCCAAAATGGCGTGGATAAACTAATGACAGTTAAGATTGCAAAGAATACAAAGACACCACTTTCAAAAAACTTAAAAAAATCACTATCGTAGATTACCATTGATTGTGTAAAAGTTTCTTCTACCATCTTACCTAAGATTAAGCCCATTACTAAAGGAGCTGGCGAAAAACCATTTCTTAATGCGAAATAACCTATAATTCCTGACATCAACATCACCCAAACATCAAAAAATGCTGAGCTATATGAGTAAGAACCAATTAAAGAGAAGATGAATACCGATGGCCACAAAAACCTCTTTGGAATAAAGGTAATCATTGAGAAAAACTTAGCCCCAACAAGTCCTATTCCTAAAAAACCAACATTGGCGATAAACATAGCTCCAAATATTGCATAAACCATATGAGGTGTTTCAGTAATTAAATAGGGGCCTGGTCTAAAACCATGCATAACCAAAGCTGCTAAAATTAATGCTGTAGTTCCACTGCCAGGAATACCCAAGGCAAGTGTAGGCACCATCGCTCCACCAGCTGCAGCATTATTAGCTGCTTCGGGACCAACAATACCTTCCGGTGTTCCAGTACCAAATAATTCTGGAGTTTTTGAAAATCTTTTTGCTTCATTATATCCCATCATTGCAGCAACTGTAGAACCTTCTGCTGGCAATATACCAATAAATGTACCTAATCCTGAAGATCTAAGTATTGTTCCTTTTAATTTTTTTAACTCTTCTATAGATGGTAATTTTAAGGCTTTAGCGCTCATTCTTTCTACTGCATCATTCAATGTTTTTGACTGGGTTAGCAATTCTGAAACAGCAAATAAACCAATTAAAACTGGAACAAACTTAATACCTTCTGTTAATTCTTGAATGCCAAAATCAAATCTTTCAACACCTGTTGCTAAATGAACTCCTACTGTAGATATCAAAACACCCACAACTCCAGCTATTAAATTTCTAATTGAAGATTTTCCACTCATGGATGCTAACATCGATAAAGCAAATATTGACAATCCAAAATATTCAATGGGTCCAAATTTCAAAGCTAATTCAGCTAATAAAGGAGTTGCAAATAAAAATATTACAATACTAATCATTCCACCTATCACACTTGATACAGCAGCTAATCCAAGAGCTCTTCCTGGCTCTCCTTTTTTTGCCATTTGGTAACCATCTAAGGCTGTCGCAACAGCAGGTGGTGCTCCGGGAGCATTAATTAAAATTGCTGTTATCGAACCTCCAAAGGTTCCTGCACAATATAATGCTGCCATCATGGAAATTGCTGCAACTGGATCCAAACTGATAGTAAATGGCATTAACAAGGCAATCGCCATTGGAGAACTAAGTCCAGGCAACGCACCAACCAACACACCAATTAAAACACCGCCAAAAATTACTAAGATGTTTTTAAATTCAAATAATAACGTTATACCCTTTACTACATCATCCATAAATTATAATTACCTTTTTAAAAATTCTAATAAACCTGGCTCCATATATAAGCCAAGCACTTTGTTAAATAATAAAAATACCAAAAACGGAAAAACAACTGCATAAATCGCAACTGCAATATAATTTCTTTCTCCCCAAACCAATGGAAAGACAATCGCTGTGGTAAACATTGTAAGAACTGCACCTAAATAACTAGATAATGAAGTAATTGTTAATAGCATTACTATGGTCATCCAAGTAATAGGTATTGTTTTTTCATCTCTTTCTTTATCAATCTTCACAATTTTTTCTGGTGTGATTTTAAATTCAATTGGAAGGATGCATGCAAGACAAATGAGCATGATTACTAAAATTTTTGGGAATACGTCAGCGTTAAGTGTGTCACCCAGAATCGATGGAGCAGGAGGAAACTTGCCTGCCTCGTAATACATAAAAGCACCAAAGGCAATTATTACTGAAGCTAGCCAAAGGTCTTTTCTATGAAATAATTTGGCGCCTGATTTAACAGGCGCCGAATTTTTTGAACTTTGATCTGACATTAATATTTATTTAGTTAGACCTAGTCCTTTTAAAGCTTTCGCAGCTTTTGCATAGTTTTCCTTAAGTTGCTTATCCCAAACTGCTGTTCCAGCTGGACTTGTTGCTGGATCAAGAGATGCACCCTTTAGGTAGTTTGCAAAAACGTCATGTTTCATTGCTTTAACCATTGCTTTTGAGATCTCTTGAATTATTGGCTCAGGAGTTCCTTTAAGAACAGCATATCCTCTAGTAGTCACAACTTTAACATTGTGGCCCATTGAGAATGAAGTTTTTACTTTTGGATAATCAGCCATTTTTTGATCATGTAACAAAATTATTGGCTTGATTTTTCCACCTTCGATCATTGCTGCTGCTTCTGAAGGATTCAAGATTGTAGCTTCGATTTTACCAGAAACTACTGCTTGTAAACTTTGAGCACCTGATCCAAATGAAACGTATTTGAATTTTGCACCTGAAGCTTCAGCGTAACTATATCCACCAATATGCTCAGTACCACCAATTGAAGCTATTCCAACTAAGATTGGTTTTTTCTGAGAACGTTTTAGGAATTTTTTAATTGAACTTAACTCTCTGTTTTTTTTATTTACAACAATAAAGTTTGGTTCTTCCATAGCTCTAGCAACTCCAACAAGATCATTGATCTTCATGTTAGATTTCCCTCTAGCCATTGTATACAAATGTGACTCTGTAAGAGCCATGATCGTACAACCGTCTTTAGGTCTAGTTAAAGTGTAGTTCTGTGCTTTTGCTCCAGATCCACCTCTTTTACCAACTACTTGAATATCAGCTTTTAAATTTCTTCTAGTTCTAACTGACATCATTCTTGCAGTAGTATCCGTACCACCACCGTAAGAAGCATGGATCACAACTTGTACTGGATCACATCCTTTTGTTGCATAACTTCCTTTTTTCTTTTTGTGAGAACCAGCATCAGCTGTTCCAACTAAAGAAGTAAGAATTAAAGCAGCAACCGAAAAAAAACCAAAAAGTTTTTTAAAGTTATTTGTCATTATTTCCCCCATTATTTGTTTTTATAAATATAAAACTATCACAAAAAAAATTTATATCAATATACAAAACATAATTTCACAATGTGAAATTTAATTTTTATCATCACATAAGTACTGAAATAAACTAGCAATACAGAGAGATTAAAATTAAATTAAATAAAAATGATTTCTAATAAAATAATTATCCCCAGCCCGGGTGAAAGAATTGAAAAGAAAAAGCAACTTGCATGGTTGTTGGCATCAATGGCAGCGCAATCATGGAACTCCAATGAATCAATTGATGCGATGGTTGGAAATCGTTTAATTGATAATGCGGGCGTTGCAATTGCAGCCATCAATAGAGCTCCTGTTTGTGTTGCAAGGTCACAAGCCATGTTTCATAAAAATAAAAATGGATCTACTCTTTTTGGATTAAGCAGTGATGAAAAATTTAATTGTGAGTGGGCCGCTTGGGCTAATGCAGTAGCAGTAAGAGAGCTAGATTTTCATGACAATATCATGGCTAAAGAAACTTGTCATCCAGGCGATTGTATTCCAACTATTTTAGCAGTTGCTCAACAAAAAAAATTAAATGGAAAAAATCTAATTAGAGGAATTGCAACCAGTTACGAAATTCAATTACGATTGTCGATGTCTATTGCGTTAAACCCAAATAAAATTGATCACGTAGGTCATTTGGGTCCAGCAATTACGGGAGGTATAGGTGCAATGCTAAACCTTGATGAAGAAACCATTTATCAAGCCATACAATACAGTGCGCATACTTCTATTTTTACGAGACAAGGAAGAAAAGGAGATCTTTCTAGTTGGAAAGCATTTGCTCCGGGATTGGTTGGAAAAAATGCTATTGACGCAATTGACCGAGCAATCCGAGGAGAGAAAGGACCTAGCCCAGTTTGGGAAGGAGATTACGGAATCGTTCCTATTTTACTTCATAAAGAAAATGAAAATATTGAAATTAATCTTCCAGAAAAAAATGCTCCTCGTGCAGGAATTCTTTCTACATTTACCAAAGAGCATTCAGCTGGTTATCATGGCAACTCTATTATTGATGTGGCATTTCTTCTAAGAAAAAAAATTAAAAACCTACAAGAGATAAAAAAAATAAATATTTATTCTAAAAAATATACTCATATTGTTATGGGGTCTGGAAGTAACGATCCTGAAAAATATAGTCCAGAAGCTTCGAGAGAAACGCTAGATCATTCAGCAATGTATATTTTTGCTGTAGCTCTAGAGGATGGGTTTTGGCATCATGAAACTAGCTACAGTAATGAAAGAAAGCAAAATCCAGAAACTGTTAAATTGTGGAGAAAAATTGAAACATTTGAGGATCCAGAGTTTAATCGAAAATATTACGATGAAAGAGATCCTTTAAAAAAAGTACAAGGTGCTAAAATCGAAATAATTATGAATGATGAAACTAAAATAATAGAACAATTGGATTTTGCTAATGCTCATCCTAATGGCAAAAATCCTTTTGGTAGAAATGAATACATAGATAAAATGCAACCTCTTATAAATGGGTTCGTTTCGCAACAAGAAGAATTGCGGTTTATTAACCTTATAAGTAATCTCGAAAAGCTGGATTCAAACGAAATACAAAATCTAAATCTTACTTGTGATCAAGGTACGGTTGATTTAAACAAAAACAAAATAGAAGGGATATTTAACTAATGAACATCCAACAAGAACTTACCCAATACATTGCTTCCGCAATTCACAATGAATTACCTGACGAAACTCAAAAAAATACTCGATTTCATTTATTAGATACGTTAGTCGCTATTCTTACTGGAAGATTATTACCACCAGGAAAAAAAGCTTTTGAATTTGCAAAATCGCAAGGTGGAAATCCAGAATCTACTTTAATTGGAAATGATATAAAAGTTAGTGCAATCCATGCGGGCTTATCAAATGGTATGGCGGCTCATGCCGATGAAACTGATGACACTCACACCAATGGAAGATTTCATCCTGGTTGTGCGATTGTACCAGCTGCATTAGCTATAGCTGAAAAAGAAAATTCTTCTCACTCCGATTTATTAAAAGCGATAGCTCTTGGTTATGATGTGGGAGTTAGAATTAATATGAGCATGGGCTACAAAACTCCCAAGACAACTATTTTTGCAACCCACAGCATTGGTACTATTTTTGGAGCTGCTGTAGCCGCAGGTTCTTTGTTAAAACTAAATCAAGAACAATGTAATTATTTATTATCATATACCATTCAACAAACTTCGGGACTTGCTTGCTGGAATAGAGACAAAGAACATATTGAAAAAGCATTTGTGTTTTCAGGGATGACTACAAGAAACGGAATTTATTCTGCTTTGTTAGCAAAAGAAAACTTTACCTCGGTTGAAGATCCTCTTTTGGGACACAGGGGTTTATTAGAAGCATTTGCTCACAATCCCAAACCTGAAATTATTACTAAAGACCTTGGAACTATTTTTGAAATTGATAACACCTCTATAAAAAAATGGTGTGTGGGATCTCCTATTCAAGCAATTTTAGATGCTATTGAAGCTATTTTAAAACAAAAACAATTTGATCATAAGGAGATCAAAGAAATTAAAATTGATATTCCTGCTGATAGGTTTGATATTGTTAGTGACAGAACTATTCCCAATATTTGTGCTCAGCATCTAGCTGCGTTATATATTGTAAAAAAAACTATTGGATACAATGAAGTCCATGATGAAAAACTATTTACTGACAAGGAAGTTCTAGAAGTAAGGAAAAAGATAATAGCAGTTCCTAGCGAAGAACTCGCTATTGCAAGACCAGAGAGACAAGCAAAAGTAAAAATTATTTTTAACGATAATTCAGAACTATCCCATCACGCGAAAGCTGTACGTGGAACTCCTGATAATCCTATGAATGAGGAGGAAATCTCTAATAAAGCAAAAGAGTTATTAAAATCTTACTCAAAAAACCAAGTAGATCAATTGATTCAGCTGGTTCTTCATGAGGACTTTAAGATAAAAGATTTAATGGAAGTATTAAATTTTAAAATTTAATTCAAAATTAACTATTGTAATTGCATACCCTATCTAATAGTTTTTTTTTTATGGAAATTGTAAAAAGTAATCGTTCTCTAGGTGCTGAAATCAGAAACATTCATCTTGAAAAAGACCTAACCAAACAAGAATTGGATTTTATTAATCAAGCCTGGTCTGAAAATTTAGTTCTAGTATTTAAAAAACAGAACTTATCAGATGAGCGTTTAATTCATTATAGTAAGAATTTTGGAGATTTGGATTTGCCAGCACCAAATCCCTATGGAATTAATTTTTCACCTGATCATCCTGAAATTAACGTTATATCCAATGTTAAAAATTTAGGAAAACCAATTGGAAATTTAGGAGATGGTGAGGCTGTTTGGCATGCCGATATGACTTACAATGAAATGCCTCCTAAGGCAGGAATTTTGTATTCTTTGGAAGTACCTGAAAATCAAGGTCATACTCATTTTGCAAATATGATCAAAGCTTATGAAGAACTTCCCAGTGATTTAAAATTGCAAGTAGAAGGAAAATTATTGATTCATGATAGTGCACACAATAGTGCAGGAATGCTTCGAAAAGGATATGAAGAGGTTAGTGATCCATCCAAGACTCCAGGCGCAAAACATCCAATTATTGCAATAGATCCTATAACAAATAAAAAATTATTATTTCTTGGTAGAAGACCTCACGCATATATAGTTGGCTTACCATTAGAGGAAAGTGAAAAAATTCTTAATGAATTATGGGCACATGCAACGCAAGATAAATATACTTGGACCCAGAAATGGGATGTGGGAGATCTTTTGATGTGGAAAAATCTTTACGTGCTTCACAAGAGGGATGCTTTTGATCCAAATACAAGAAGAGTTATGCATAGAACTCAAATTACCGGCGACACAAAAATAGCTGTTTAGATTAAACTAGAACCTTACCTATCATAAGTGGTCTGAACGTCCTGTACATCACAGCCGATACTGCTTCTGTAGTCTTATTATTTTGATTAATGACAGAACCTGCAACAATAATTCCAGAAGGATTTCCTACTCTTAATGCCAAATCATCTGCACCTTCTCTTTTGACTTGAAATGGTATGGTTCCTTTGATTGCTGCTGCAACTCCAATATTAACACATGCAGTTCCCATTATAGCTTTATGAGTCTTTCCCATTGAAAACATTCTTGTACAAATATCGTAGGTGTCAGCTTTTACATTAGACTTATCCAAGCTTTGGTAATCCTTTGGACTAGAAACTATTCCAATTCTTGGAGTATTCATTGAAGCTTCATTTTCCGATTTACATAAGCCAATCATAAATGCGCACTTTCTTCTGATTTTTTGAACTATTTCCATTTGTTTTATTTTTGAATCTAATTCATCTGGTGATTCAGCGCAGGTAAGATTTAAATCTTCTGCTAAAATGTAAACAAGTGGAGTTGCCGCGTCGATAATACTGACCTTAATTTTACCATGACCCTCAATATCTATTTCATCAATTACATTTCCAGTTGGTAATAATTTTCCAGTTCCAGAACCGCCTGGAGAAAGATAATCTAGCCTAACTTTAGAAGCTGTTCCTGAAACACCAGCAATAGAATAATCTCCTTCAGTAATGGCAATTCCATCCTTAACATCAAAAGTAGAGTGGATTATTTTATCAGTGTTTACTTGATAAATTCTAATTTTATTTTCACCTTCTTGAGGTTTTATAATTCTAGTATTAACCGCATATGGCCCAACTGCTCCAGATAGATTACCACAATTGTTATTCCATTCTGCAACTGGTTCTTCTACTGCTAACTGAATAAAATTATAATCAATATCTGCATCTTCTCTTTTGGAAGGGCTTATAATTACACATTTGGAAACAGAAGAAACTCCACCTCCCATACCATTTAATTGTCTTCCATTTGGATCTGGGCTTCCAATAACCTTTAAAAAAATTTTACTGAGTGCTTCTTCACTATTCGTTGGTAAGTCCTTGGCCTGAAAAAAAACTCCTTTACTTGTTCCTCCTCGGTAATAAGCCGCTGTAATCCAATTTTGTTTCATAAAATATAATTTTTA
>MDTC01003458.1_pt1 | contig 11478 bp, 10 predicted proteins | sample 811181 | NCBI WGS metagenome assembly MDTC01 (sample SAMN05326644, study PRJNA326480) | marine metagenome | isolation source: seawater | place: Pacific Ocean: North | collected 2011 | reverse complement strand
CATCTATTGTAGGAGGTACTTTATATGTTTCTCCATCTGCAATTTTTCTAACTGTTCCTCTTAAAACTTTTCCTGATCTTGTTTTTGGAAGTCTTTTTACAACAATAGCTAATTTAAAAGCTGCGACTGGCCCGACTTTTTCTCGAACCAAAGCTACACATTCTTTTGTAATTTCTTTGTTGTCTCTATCAACGCCTGCTTTTAAAGCTATTAATCCGATTGGAAGTTGACCTTTTAATTTATCTGCAATTCCTATAACGGCACACTCAGCAACATTTTTATGTTCTGCCAAAACTTCTTCGATAGCCCCAGTTGATAATCTGTGACCAGCTACGTTAATAATATCGTCTGTTCTAGACATGATCCAAACATAACCATCTTCATCAACATGTCCCGCATCGTAAGTTTGGTAATAACCTTTATAAGTTGACATATAAACTTTTTTATATCTTTCATCTGCATTCCATAAAGTAGGGAAAGTTCCTGGAGGTAAAGGCAATTTTACAACGATGTCACCCATTTGTCCTTTTTTATTTTCTTTTCCTTCACTGTTTAAGACTTTTAAATCATAACCAGGTACAGGTTTAAACGCAGAACCGTATTTAATTGGAAATTTTTCTATTCCTGCACAATTTGAACTAATAGCCCAACTTGTTTCTGTTTGCCACCAGTGATCTATTACTGGAGCATTTGAAAGTTTTTCAAACCATTTAATTGTATCTGGATCTGCACGTTCACCAGCTAAAAACAAAGTATCAAATTTAGACAAATCATATTTATTAAAAAATTTTCCATCTGGATCTTCTTTTTTAATTGCTCTTATTGCTGTAGGAGCTGTAAACAAAGATTTTACTTTATAATCTGATATTATTTTCCAAAATACACCTGCATCAGGAGTACCGACTGGTTTACCTTCAAACAAAACTGTGGTGCAGCCATAAAATAAAGGAGCATAAACAATATAAGAATGACCAACTATCCAACCTATGTCACTCGCAGACCACCACACATCATCTTGATTTATGTTATAGATATTTTTCATTGTCCATTTCAAAGCAACGATATGCCCCCCAATATCTCTAACTATTCCTTTGGGAGTACCAGTAGTTCCAGATGTGTAAAGAATGTAAGCGTAATCATTTGCATTCATTTTTTCACATTCAGTTGGTTTTGCTTCTTTGAGTGCGTCTTCCCATGTAATATCAATTTTAGAATCTAATTCGGCCTTATCTTTTTTTCTTTGAAAAATTATACATTTGTTTGGCTTATGTTTTGATAACTCTAAAGCTTTGTTAACTAATGGTTTGTAATGAACTGTTCTGCCAGGTTCATAACCACATGAAGCTGAGACAATTAACTTTGCTTTTGAATCATCGATACGACTTGCAAGTTCGTTAGCAGCGAAACCACCAAACACCACAGAATGAACCGCGCCTATTCTGCCACAAGCCAACATAGCAATTACTGCTTCAGGTATCATTGGCATATAAATAATTACACGGTCTCCCTTATTAATTCCTTGATTTTTTAAAGCACCAGCAAAAAGAGAAACTTTTTCTCTTAAATCTTCGTAAGTAAATTTCTTTTTGGTTCCGGTAATAGGGCTATCATAGATAATTGCTGTCTTTTTTCCTCTTCCATTATCGACATGAAAGTCTAAAGCATTGTAACAAGTGTTTGTTACGCCATCTTCAAACCATTTATAAAAAGGAGGGTTATTAGAATTTAAAATTTTGGTTGGTTTTTTGTACCAAAATATGCTGTCAGCAATATTTTTCCAAAATTTTTCTTTATTATTTATAGATAGATCGTAAATTTCTTTGTAATTTTTGTTCAAAACAATACCTTCAAAAATGTTAATATATTTCTATTATTCCATAAATATCCCCAAAAAAAAATCAAAAAGCCAATAAAATAAGGGATTTTTTAATAAAAAAAGACTTCACTGTAACTCTGTTTTTTATTATGGTTCCACGAATATTATTCAGGAATGAAGAGTAAATCATTATTCTGAGTAGTTTAATATTAAACTAATAAAGAAAACTAACATAAGAGGGAGGTTTTCATGAGAAAATTAAGCATGATTGCACTAGCCGCAGTTGCCTTTTTAGGTATTACTGGTTCTGCTAATGCAGCAACAGCCATGTTACAGACAAATGATATCGTTGGGATTTCATTCTGGCTTGTATCAATGGGAATGATTGCAGCTACAGTATTTTTCTTCGCAGAAAGAAACACTGTTGCAGCGTCTTGGAGAACATCTGTATCAGTTGCGGGATTAGTAACTGGTGTAGCATTTGTTCACTACATGTATATGAGAAACGTTTGGGTAGAAACTGGATCAACACCAACTGTATACAGATATATAGATTGGTTAATCACTGTTCCACTTCAAATCGTTGAGTTCTATCTAATTCTAGCAGCTGTTAGAAAAGTACCATCATCAATGTTCTGGAGGCTTTTAATTGCTTCTATCGTAATGCTTGTTGGCGGATACCTAGGTGAAACAGGTGTTATTCAACCATTCATAGGATTTGTTATAGGAATGGCAGGATGGATATACATTCTATTTGAAATATTTTCAGGTGAAGCTGGTAAATTAGCAAACAAAAGCGGTAACAGAGCACTGTCAACTGCTTTCAGCGCTATGAGAGTAATCGTAACAATCGGTTGGGCAATATATCCTTTAGGATATTTATTGGGTTACCTAGCTGGTGGTGTAGATGAAAACGCGTTGAACATAATTTACAACTTAGCTGACTTTATTAACAAGATCGCATTCGGTCTAGTTATTTGGGCAGCTGCTATGTCTAACACTAGACTAGCTTCTAAATAGAAACAAACTATTTTAAAATAGGGCGAGTTTAACTACTTGCCCTATTTTTTTTTATACCTATATTAAGTTTATGCCTAAAATTACTTACGTTGACAAAAAAGGAAATAAAAAAACCATCGAAATATCTAACGGCCTTTCAGTTATGGAAGGAGCTATACAAAATAATATACCAGGAATTGATGCTGATTGTGGTGGCTCTATGGCTTGTGCTACTTGCCATGTTTATGTCAAAGAAGAATGGTTAGATAAACTAGAAAAGATTCAAGAAGGCGAACAAGATATGTTAGATATGGCTTTTGAACCTAAAAAAAATAGCAGACTTAGCTGTCAGATTATAGTTAACGATAAGCTAGAAGGGCTTGAGGTAACTACACCAGAAAAACAAAGTTAGATGATTAATACAGATGTTGTCATAATAGGAGCTGGTCCAATAGGATTGTTTTCAGTACATCAATTAGGAATAAAAGGATTAAAAGCAGAAGTTATAGACAATCTAGACAAAGCTGGAGGGCAGTGTATAGAGCTTTATCCCGATAAACCCATTTACGATATTCCAGCTGTTCCTGAATGTAGCGGCAAAGAGTTAACTGATAATTTGCTTAAACAAATTAAACCATTTAAAACAAATTTTCATTTTAACGAAAGAGTAGAAGAAATAATTCAAGACAAAGAAAAATGGATTGTAAAAACTAACAAAGGTAAAGAATTTATATCGCCAAATATTATAGTTGCTGGCGGAGTTGGCTCATTTGAACCAAGAAAACTATCCTTAAAAGAAGCCGAAAAATTTGAGGGAAAAGGAGTTTTTTATTCAGTTAACAACAAAAATCTATTTAAAGACAAAAAAATTTCTATTTTTGGGGGCGGAGATTCAGCGTTAGATTGGGCATTAGAACTTTCTAAAAGTTCTAATGTTACTTTAATTCATAGGAGAAATGAATTTAGAGGAGCTCCACATACGCTTAACGAAATAAAGAAACTAGAAAAAAAAAGCAAAATATCAATTAAAACGCCTTGTCAATTAACTAAAATAATTGGAGATAACAAAATAACATCAATTCAAATTAAAAATGATCAAGATAAATCGGAGAATATAGAAACTGATATAATTTTAGGCTTTTTTGGACTTATTATGAAACTTGGTCCAATTGCAGAATGGGGTTTAAATATTGATAACAAAGCTGTTCCAGTGAACACAGAAAATTTTCAAACTAATAAGGCAGGTATTTTTGCTATTGGAGATCTTTGCACTTATCCTGGCAAGTTAAAGCTTATTTTATCAGGTTTTCATGAGGCAGCTTTAGCTTCAGTAGAATGCTTTAAAAGAGCAAGACCTAACGAAAAGTATAGATTTGAATTTACTACAGCTTCCAAAACTATTCACGAAAGATTAGGTTTAGACAAAAAAAGTGATTGAACTTTTAACAGCAGATACTCCTAACGGAAAAAAAATATCAATAATGTTAGAAGAAATTGGTTTTGAGTACAAAGTAACTAAAATTGATATTTCTAGAGACGAACAATTCAAACCTAATTTTAAAAAAATAAGTCCGTTTAACAAAATACCTGTCGTAATTGACCATAAAAACAATATTAGTCTTTTCGAGTCAGGAGCCATTCTTATGTATCTTGGAGAAAAGAGTGGAAAATTTTATGATAAAGACAAAAGAGTTTTAATTAATCAGTGGCTGATGGGCCAAATGGCTTATGTAGGCCCTATGCTAGGCCAACATCACCAATTTCACCATTATAATTCTGGAAAAAGTGAATTTGGTGAAAAAAGATATTTTAAAATCTCAGAAAGAATTTATAAAGACTTGGACGAACGTTTGTCTAAATCCAAATTTTTAGCATATGACGATTACACTATTGCAGATATTGCAACTTTTCCATGGATTGCCAGACATGAATGGCATGATATTGGTTTAAAAAAATTTAAAAACCTTTCAAAATGGTATCTAACAATTTCTGAAAGAACAGCAGTTGTAAAAGGTTACGATTTTATGAACAGAGGCGAAAAGATACCAAAAATTTAATTATCGACGTATATTTTTTCATTTCTTTCATGTCTTTCTTGAGCTTCAATTGAAAGAGTGGCTATGGGTCTTGCTATCAATCTTTTTAATCCTATTGGTTCGGATGTTTCTTCACAATATCCGTAGGTTCCATTTTTTAATCTTTTTAAAGCTAAATCAATTTTTTCAATAAGTTTTCTACTTCTGTTTAAAGCTCTCATTTCTACAGATTTGTCCGTATAAGAAGAAGCTTGGTCAATAACATCAGCTGAAGAAACATTATCATCAGATGAATTTAAAATATTTCCCAGATTGTTTGATTTAATTATATCTTTCTTCCAACGTATTAGTTGTTCAGTAAAAAATTTTTTGTGTTTAGCACACATATATTTTTCTTTAGCATTTGGCATATAGGCTTTATTTGAAGACTTTTTTGGTGTAATTGATTTCTTTGATGTAGTCGACTTTTTTGGCATAATTAAAGTTCGGGGGAGTATATGTCTGATTTTATACGTGTCAATAGTCTTTAAATTGTATTAATTTATTGGAAAATGATAAAGAAAAAAAATATTTCAAATTTAGTAAGTCTATTTTTGTTTTCACATCTTGTTCTTTGGACTTTGATTCCATCAATTTCTAATCAAAATTTACCTTTAGACACAATTGAAGCTTTAGCGTGGGGGAGTAATTTAGACTGGGGTTTTAACAAACATCCTCCTCTAAGCGCTTTTTTTGTTGAAGTGTTTTATCAAATATTTGGAAATCAGGATTGGTCATACTATTTACTTAGCCAAATATTTGTTGTTTTGGCTTTTTTTACTATTTGGATATTTTCAAAAGATTTTTTTAAAGATCCAATTTATGGTTTCGTATCAATATTACTTCTAGAAGCTATATATTTTTATAATTATACAACTCCTGAATTTAACGTATATGTTTGTGAATTACCCTTTTGGACATTAACAGTTTTTTTCTGCTGGAGAGGGTTTAACAAAAATAAAAACATAGACTGGTTGTTATTTGGTTTTTTTGGCGCATTAGGAATTTTATCTCATTATTTATTTTTGTATTTGCTTATCGCGATAGATGTATTTTTTGTTTACATGATTTTAAAAAAGAAAATTAATTTTAAATGCTTAATTTCTTTAATTCCTTTTTGCATAGTTTTATTACCACATTTAATTTGGTTAAAAGAAAATGATTATATTACATTTACTTATGCTCTCCATCGAACCGGATTAGAAGAAATGAATTTATTTAATCACATTAAACATCCATTCATATTTCTTGCCAAACAAATAGGGATACTTTTACCTTTTTTTCTAATGTTATCTTTTATAGTTTTAAAATTTAAAACAAAATTCAATTTTAAGGATAAAAAACTAGTATTTTTATTAACGATAAATATTGTTCCTATTTTTTTAATATTTTTGTCTTCTATGTTTATGGGTGTAAAAATAAGAACTATGTGGATGACACCTTTTTATTTATTTCTTGGTTTGTTTCTAGTTTATTTTTTTAAAAACCAGATTGATATAAAAAAGCTTAAAAAATTTATTTTAATGTTTTTAATTTTATTTATTTTTTTTCCTTCAGCTTACCTTTATGTATCTATTTCACAAACAAACAAGAGAACAGATTATCCTGGAAAAGAAATTGCGTACCTGGTTCAAAAAAGATGGGACAAGAACTTTTCAAACGATATTTCTATTGTTATTGGAGACGAATGGTCTGCTGGAAATCTATCATATCATTTAAAATCAAGACCAAAATGGTTTAATACTATCAGTAAAGATGTAAAAACTATTAATACAGATGGAGGTTTTATTTATATAGGAAATCCTGTTATTTTAAAAAAAGTTTGCCCAGGTGTATTTGGAACGATTAAACCAACAGGAATATGTATGATTGGGAGAAAATGAAAAAAATTATTATTTTAATACCTGTATATAATGACTGGGAATCTCTATCTAAATTATTAGGCGAAATCAATAAAACAATTCAAGAAATTAAAAATGTTGAATTTAATTGCATTGTAATTAATGATGCTTCAACAATACAAATACCAAAAATTGAACTTCCTAAAAATATAGTTTCTTTGAAATTAATTAATATGAAAAAAAACAATGGACACGCTAGATGCAATGCATTTGGAATAAGATATCTTTCGAAAAAAGATGATTTTGACTATTTAATATTGATGGATGGTGATGGCGAAGATAGACCAGAAGAGATAAAATTTTTGGTTGAAAAAGCTATTGCCGATGAAAATACTTCAGTGATAGCAAGAAGAATTAAAAGATCAGAAGGTTTTTTCTTTCAGCTTTTATATAGACTGCATAAAATATTAACTCTAATTTTTACGGGAAAAAATATAAATTTTGGTAACTATAGTTGTATAACCAAAAAAGACATTAAAATTTTATCAGACAAAGAAAGTTTGTGGAGCAGTTTTTCTGGATCATTAAAATATCATATTAAAAAATTAAATTCTGTTAAATCCATCAGAGGTTTACGATATTGCGGTCCTTCACAAATGTCTTTTTTTAAACTTGTTATTCATTCTTTATCAATTATTGCTGTTTTTAAAAAAATAGTCTTTTTAAGATCGGCGATGTTACTTATAATTTCTTCATATTTAAGTTTAAGCTTAAGCATTAACGTTGTTATATTTCAAATTTTATTGATAATATTTAACTTGATGATTTTTATTGTTTCTTTAAGAGAAAACAGGAAAGATTTTTTAGAATCAGATCTTAACGTAAAAAGCTCTAATCAGTACACACACTAACAGGTTGTATTAAGAGTCTAAATTGGAATCAAAAGTGAATCAAAACGTGAACATTCAAACTAGATATAGTTATGATGTGGATATCTATTACTAACGTATAAGGAAATAGTTTATAAGGAAAAATATGAAAAAATTGACATGTCACTGCGGTGGAATAGAAGCCGAAGTAAAAGTACCAGAAAATGGTTTTGAAAAAATTATGCGATGTAATTGTTCACTGTGTAAAAGAAAAGGATACATCATAGGTGTAATTGGAGCAGACGATTTTAAAATTATTAAAGGAGAAAATCTTTTAAAACTTTATCAATACCATACAAAAACCGCAAAACACTATTTTTGTTCAGTTTGTGGTATTCACACACATAACAGACCAAGAAGTAACCCAAAAATATATGGAATCAATGTAGCTTGTATTGAAGATGTAGATTCTTTTGAATTAACAAATGTTACAATCAATGACGGCGCAAACCATCCTCTTGATAAAAAAAAATGAGAGAGTCAAAAGATTCTTTTTTAAAAATAAAAAATAACTATATAAAATTTTTAAAAAAACAGGAAATTAATGGTCAACCTTTTTATGATAAAACAGATCAACTTAAGAGATTTTATCTTCCTATATGTAATTTAATCTATAAAACTTACAAATCTAAAGAAAAAACGCTTATAATTGGTTTGTCTGGAGGGCAAGGGTCAGGAAAAACCACTATTAGCAAGATTTTAAAGATTATTTTTAAAATTAAATTTAAACTTAATATTGTTTACTTTTCTATCGATGATTTTTATAAAACTCTTAAACAAAGAAAAAAAATGTCTAAAAATATACATGAACTGTTTTTAACAAGAGGCGTTCCTGGAACGCACGATACTTACTTAATAAAAAAAAGTTTTAATAACTTATTAAAGAAAAAATTTAAACCTTTTTATATACCTAAGTTTGACAAGTCTATTGATGACAGATGTCCAAAATACAATTGGAGAAAAATAAATAAGAAACCTGAAATTGTTATATTTGAAGGTTGGTGTGTTGGCGCCAAAAGTCAAAATAACGCACAATTAAAAAAAACTATTAATGTTTTAGAAAAGATAAACGACAATGAACTTGTATGGAGAAAAAAAGTAAACAGTGAATTAAAAAATAGTTATAAAAAAATTTTTAAATTAATTGATCAAATGATTTTTTTAAAAATTCCAAACTTTAAACATGTTTATAAATGGAGACTTCTTCAAGAAGAAAAGCTTAAACAAAAGTCAAGAGGAAAAAAAATTATGTCACAAGCTCAAGTTAAAAAATTTATAATGCACTATGAAAGAACAACTCGTCAAATGTTGAAAGATCTGAAAAAAACTTCTGATGTAGTTTTAACTCTTGATAAAAAACATAGAATTAACAAACTCAAATTTAACTAAAATGAAATTTTTTTTAATTTTACTACTCTTGTTTTTAAATTTTAATATTGCAAATTCAGAAAATCATTTAATTTTTTTTATAGAATCAGCTTATAAAAATAATCCAAAATTAGAAGCGGAAAGAAAAAATTTAAAAGCTATTAACGAAAACATAAATATTTCAAAAAGTGAATTTTTACCAAGCGTTACTTTTTCTGGCAGTGTTGATAGTACACAATCTACTAACAGAACTAATCAGTCAGGTGCAAGTCTTGGAGACACAAGCAATGACACAGAAACAAAATCAGTTTCAGTTGATCAAAAAATTTTTCAAGGTTTTGAGGGGTATAATTCATTAAAAAAATCTGAATTAGAATTTAACAAAGCCAAACATGAGCTTAGAGACGTTGAACAAGAAATTATTTTAGAATCTATTATTGCTTATTATGATTTAGCTTACAAAATGAAAAGCAAGGAATTTAATTTTGCCAACGTAGAACTTTTTGAAAGACAAGTTGAATCAGATAAATCTAGATTACAAAGAGGAGAAATAACATTAACTGATTTAGCTCAATCTGAGTCTTCATTAGCTGGAGCAAATGCAAATTTGATTACTATTCAAAATGATTTTTTAACTACAAAGACTAATTTTGAAAGAACAACAAGAATAAGCGCTCCAAAAAGTATTGAAGATAACTTTAATTTAAATATAATTTTACCAAAAAACTTAAATGATGCTTTAAAACTATCAGAGAAAAACAGTCCTAAACTAATAGTAGCTAAACTAAATTATCAAATATCAGAAAAAGAAGTAAATATTGAAAGAGCACAACTTTCACCATCAGCATCTGTTACATATTCGAAATCTTCAAGCGAAGATTATAGTTCAACAGTTGATGAAATAGAGAAGGAATCTGTTAAAGCTACTATTACCTGGCCTATTATTAAGGGTGGAGAAAATTATTCTTCATTAAAAAAGGCAAAATTTAAAAAACAACAAAATAACTTAATTCTACAGGACGTTTTTAACGAAGTTAAAACTGATACTACTAATGCCTGGTCTCTTTATCAATCTAAAGAGGGCGTGTTAAAATCAACCCAAGCACAAGTTAGTGCTGCCGAAATTGCAAACGAGGGCATTACTTTGGAATACGATTCAGGAAATACAAGAACGACACTAGAGGTTATACAGTCTAGAAGCTTACTTCTAAATGCAAGAATATCAAACGCTAAGGCAGAAAGAGATTTTGTTGTTTCTAAGTTTGAATTTTTGGCTGTGCTTGGAGAGCTTACCCTAGAAAATATTAGAAAACTGTAAATTTTCTCTATTTTTAAACAATATTTTAATATCTTGATAAAAAGAACAAAATGTGTACATTTGTATTAGTGATTCGCAATTAAAAAAAAGGATAAAAAATGAATAAAAATAATTTAAAAGTAGTTAAATCAGACAATAAAAAAGACCAAGAATTAAAGGAAAAAAAGAAGTCCCTAGAGGCTGCTATTAGTCAAATAGACCAAAATTTTGGAAAAGGTTCGGTCATGAGATTGGGTCAACAAGAAGCTTTGGATATCGAGTCAGTTTCTACAGGATCATTAAGCTTAGATTTAGCTCTTGGTATAGGTGGTTTACCAAAAGGCAGAATTATTGAAATTTACGGACCAGAATCATCTGGAAAAACAACGTTAGCACTCCAAGTTGTTGCAGAAGCTCAAAAAGTAGGCGGAACATGTGCTTTTGTAGATGCCGAACACGCTATGGATCCGGTATATGCTAAAAAATTAGGAGTAAAAACTGATGAGCTTTTGATTTCACAACCAGACACAGGTGAGCAAGCCTTAGAAATTGCTGATACATTAATTAAATCAGGATCAATATCAGTTTTAGTGGTTGATTCAGTTGCAGCATTAACTCCTAAAGCAGAACTAGAAGGAGAGATGGGGGACCATCATGTTGGATTACAATCAAGATTGATGAGTCAAGCTTTAAGAAAAATAACTGGTTCAGTATCTAAATCAAACACGATGGTTATTTTTATAAACCAAATAAGAATGAAAATTGGTGTTATGTTTGGAAATCCAGAAACAACTTCTGGTGGAAATGCATTAAAGTTTTATTCTTCAGTAAGGATGGATATTAGAAGAATAGGAGCTATAAAAGAAAAAGATCAAATAATCGGAAACTCAACAAGAGTTAAGGTTATCAAAAATAAAGTTGCTCCCCCATTTAAAGTTGTGGAATTTGATTTAATGTATGGAAAAGGAATTAGTAAATCAGGCGAATTGATCGATCTAGGGGTTAAAGCTGAGGTTGTAGAAAAATCTGGAGCTTGGTATGCCTATAAAGGTGAAAAAATAGGACAAGGTCGAGAAAATGCAAAAATCTATTTAGAAAAAAATCCAAAAGTTTCAGACGAAATAGAAAAAATAATTCGAGACAAGGCAGGATT
>MDTC01255535.1_pt1 | contig 11479 bp, 11 predicted proteins | sample 811181 | NCBI WGS metagenome assembly MDTC01 (sample SAMN05326644, study PRJNA326480) | marine metagenome | isolation source: seawater | place: Pacific Ocean: North | collected 2011 | reverse complement strand
TTTGCACTTTTGCTTTTCACAGATGATCCTGTCTTTTTAAAGCGCTTTGCAGCTCCTGAATGTGTTTTAAGTTTATATCCCATATTAGCTCTTGTGACTTATATTTAACTTTTCCTTTTTATTGGTGATAAAACCATTAATAATTGTCTTCCCTCTAATGAAGGTTCTTGGTCAACTTGAGCTATTTCTTCAAGCTCTAGTCTCAATTTATTTAAAAGATTTAATCCCATATCACTATTAAGTATTTCTCTACCTCTAAAACGGACACTTATTTTAGTCTTATCTCCATCAAGAATAAAGCTTTTAATCTTTTTTAATTTAATATTGTAATCACCGATATCAGTTGAAGGCCTAAATTTAATTTCTTTGGTGGTGTTCTTTTTGACTTTAACCTTTGCTGATGAAATGCTTTTCTTCTTATCAAAGAGATATTTACCATAATCTAAAAGCTTGCAAACAACAGGATCTGCATCAGAGGGTGATACTTGAACTAAATCCAATGAAGCTGCACTTGCTGAATTAAGAGCTTCGCTAAATGGTAAGATCCCCATTTTTTCTCCATTGACTCCAATAAGCATTACTTTTTCAGCTCTTATTTTTTCATTAATAGGAGTAATATTTTTTTTTGATAAAGCTATGAGAGTACCTACGAATTATGAGAAGATGTGTAAAACATTAATAGTTTAAAAAAATAATTGATTATGAAGATATTTGATTTAGTAACTATCATTTAAGAACTGAATTTTAAACTAAAAATTATATTTGGCAATATTTATGGCTGAAGAAATGAATGCTGCCAGATATTATCAATTTTGTTAAAAACCTCTCTTTTATTTATTCTGGATTCATTTCCTTCCCAGAATTCAAAGTAGTATGGGATGAATGAGAAACCGCCCCAAAAATCTGGGCATTTTTTTAAATCTTCACTTTTTAATACTTTATTATACCTTGCTTTAACTTCTTTATAAGAATCAATTTGCTTTGATTGATATGATGAAATGGCTAATGCATTTTTTTTCTCTGATCTATCATAAAAATATTTTTGATTGAACTCTTTGGAAGTTTTTTTTATTTGTGCTTTCATTTTAATCTGCACATTAATACTAGGCCAATATATTAATGCCGCTATTTGGCTATGAGAATTAAAAGCAGTTGCTTTCGGGGACTCATAATTAGAAAAAAAAATAAATCTTTTACCATCTACATATTTTAAATTAACAAATCTTGAATCAACCTCTGAATTAGCTAGAGAATATGATGATATAGAAATTGCTTCAATTGATGACTGTTTTTTTTTTAAAGCTGCGTAATACTTTTCTCTGAATAAAATATATGGCTTTTCGAAATTATTGTTTGTAAATTTTATCATTTTTAGTTATGAAATTTCTAATGTCCCCCGCCTTTTAAGATAAGAATAATACCTTTCCAAATAATCCATAAATCTAAACACATAAGCCTAAATGATGAACGATTAATATATTCATCAATATATTGATATTCATATATAGAATTACCCATCTCAGAAGTGCCTTTATTGATGTGTCCTAAACCTAAAAGACCTCCTTTGAGTAAAGATCTAGTCACATTACCCTGAGCCTTATCACGCTCAAAATGCATTACAGACAAGGGTCTTGGCCCAACTATACTCATATCTCCAACTAAAACACTCCAAAATTGTGGCAATTCATCTAAATACCACTTTTTCACTATTCGACCCATATATGTTCTGCTTTTTGGTGTCCATTCTGCTGAAAAAGCAATCCATTCATGATTTGAAGCTCCTATTGGATCTATGTATTTTTCTTTAATAATTCTTACTTTCCATTTCTTAATTTTTTTTCCTCTGCTAATTCCCCAATAATAAAATAACATAGGTCCCTTATTTTCTGGCACTAGAAATCCCTCAACAATGAATGCAATTTTGAGCAACAACAGGATTGGAATAGTCAATATAAGAACTAATAATGCAAAAATTTTATCAAACAAGGATTTAAAAAATCTTGGAGGCAGGCTACCCTGTATGTCAAATATATGAGCATAGTCTCTAAGAATATCTTGTGTTGGAGGCCTGTATGGAAATGCTTCGCTGGGTTCAATGTTTTTTAAATTATGTGTATTCATTGAGGAATATATTCAAATTTTTAGCTTTGTAAATAAACTCTAGGATTTATACTTTTGATAAGCTTGATCCTCAATCCATTCATAAGTTACCTTTAAACCTTCTGATAGAGGTTGGGAAGGTGCCCATCCAAGCTTTTCTTCAATTAGCCTATTGTCTGAATTTCTTCCACGCACTCCAAGAGGTCCAGGAATATGTTTAATTCCAATATCGCTATTTCCTGCTATCTTTATAATTAAATCAGCCAATTCATTTATTGATACCATTTCCTCAGAACCAATATTGACTGGGCCAGTCCAATCGCTTCTCATTAACCTAATTGTTCCTTCAACACACTCATCTACGTAAAGAAATGATCTTGTTTGATCGCCATCTCCCCACATTTCAATTTCATTCTCATTATTCATTCTAGCAAGGCATACTTTTCTGCATAAAGCTGCAGGTGCTTTTTCTCTTCCGCCCTCCCATGTTCCATGAGTACCAAATATATTATGATATCTTCCAACACGAACAGTCATTCCATGATTTTTTCCGTATGCTAAATATAGTCTTTCACTAAATAACTTTTCCCAGCCATATTCACTATCTGGATTTGCAGGATATGCTGAATCCTCTGAGCAGATTGGATTATCAGGGTCCATTTGATTATGCTCAGGATACATGCAAGCTGAAGAGCTGTAAAAAATACGCTTAATATTTCTTTTTCTACATGTTTCAAGAACATTTAAGTTTATTGTTGCAGAATTATGCATAATATCAGCATCATTTTCTCCAGTAAAAACGAATCCTGCACCACCCATATCTGCTGCTAATTGATAAACTTCATCAAAATTTTGATCAAATACTCTATTGCAAATATTAATATCTCTTAAATCGCCTTCAATAAAATCATCAGCAGCTGTTTCATCATATTCTGGAAACTTTATATCAACCGCTCGTACCCAAAAACCTTCTGATTTTAATCTTTTTACTAAATGGCTTCCTATAAAACCTCCACCACCACATACTACCGCTTTCTTCATTTTATTATCTCCACTTTAGATCTAAAAATAATACCAAACAGCTTAAAACCGCTCAAATATCTTGGAACAAACTTTCTAGGCTGGGAAATACATCTTGCAAGCCAGCCTAAATATAATTTATCAATTATAGATGGAATTCTAGCTTGAGCATTTGTTAAAAATGCAATAGCTGCTCCTGTGCAAACTATGGTTGGCTTATATTCTGATGCAAGCTGCTCTTTTAAATAAACTCCGAGAGTTTCTTGAGTACCTCCACCAAGATTAATTATTATAAATTTAGGTTGTTTTTGTTTTAAAATTTCTACTAATTTTGAATCTGTTATTTCTCCATCTTTGTAGATTGGCGCAACATATTGGTTATCTCCAATATCTAAATTTTTAGATAATAGATAAGTTTTGTTTAAGTTTGATTCATTTTTTGAAGGGTCGATTGTAAATAATTTTCTGGCATCGAGAGGATTTAAATTATTTATGAATTTTCTTAAAAACAGAAGACCAGAAATTTTTTTAACTTTTATTCCTTTAAGGCAGAGTAATAACAAACATAAAAAACCACTATCAAATATAGCAATATCGCTTTTTTTTAAGGCTTTATAGTATTGTGTATTGGTTTTGTATTCTGCAAGAGCAGGTGCTGCTGGAACAACCATTACACCTCCTTTTAAAATGATAGACTCTATATCTTTATATGACCCATTGATAAATTTAACATTTAGTATATTTAGATATTCCATGTATATTTAACGTTTTTTTTTAGACATAATTTTAGTGGATTATATAGATAGGTAGTAACAAAGCAAGTATGACTAAAATTTATTTATTGTTAATGAACCACTTGAGAGTTTCTTCTACTCCATCCTCAAGGCTAAAAGGTAGACTTTCACTATAGCTTCTTAATGGATCAGTATCAAAATACATGTTAGTAATCAAATTATCTAATCTAAACCTTGTAAGTGGCATCCTAGGAATGCCAATTTTTTCAAAAAAAGACCCAATATTTGCTATAACTAAAAGTAGAAAAAATGGAGCTTGTCTTACATTTTTTAAGCCAAGTTTTGATCTTATTAAATTAGCCCAATGTAAAACATCCAGGTTATCAAAATCCGTTAGGTAGATAGTCTTTTTTGATAGCGCATTTTTTGAAGCTATCATTTTTTCTAGCAAAAAAACACTATTACCAACATAACCAAATGACTTTGAGATATTAAATTTATATGGATGTATGTATCTTCCTTTAACAAGCGCTTTAAAAAAATCTACGTAAGGTTCATCGAACCATGGACCCCAAATTGAGGTCGGTCTGAAAATTAACCAATCAAAACTGGCATTCTTGCATAAATCTCTTATTATCAATTCAGACTCTACTTTGCTCATGCCATATGGTGTTGTAGCAGAATATTCATCTTCAGATTCAGGTTTATGCCCTATCTTACATACAAGTCTACTTGATGCAAAAAGAACCTTTTGTACATTATTAAGCTCTAAAATGCTTCGAATTAGATTTTTAGTTCCTGTGGTGTTAGCAGAGTATTCTTCAACACTTTTACCTCTTAAATCCGTTCTAGCAGCTAGATGAATAATATATTCAGGATTAAAGTCCTTTACTAAAAAATCTAATTTTTTAAAATCAAGAATATTACATTTAATCCAATATTTTGATAGTTTAATATTTCTGGGAGATAAATCATCAATATTAAGAACTTCATAATTTAATTTATTTAATAATTCTATTAAATTGCATCCTATAAATCCCGATCCACCAGTTACTAATATTTTTTTCATAATACCTGCCTAATTAGTAATGTTATATTTATCATTTAGAAAAATAATTATATTTTCATTTAAATAAACTAATTTTAAGTCTTGTTCTCAAAGAGTAAATCAAATTCAATATAATTCTTTGAAATAGGTGACCTGCTTGCAGTTGTTATGCTTATTAAGCTATAACCAAGGCTTTCTGTGTATTTTATCATTTCAGGCAAGGTAAGTTCGCCCTCATACATTGGATTAACAGAGGCCTCCAATAAAATATATCTGATGTTTTTAAGAATATCTTGAGAACCCATTAAAACTTTTTCTTCTAATCCCTGAACATCTATTTTTAATAAGGCATTCTTACCGATTGATGAGTTTTTATAAAAACTTTCTAAAGATCTTTGCTCAACAACTATCTCCTCTTCAGCATAGGCATTAGGAAAAATTTTAAGCCTTAAATCAGAAGTTGGGAGAGCTGAACTAGATTGACTTTCAGCATTAACATAAAAACTGATAGATGAGTCTTTATCTCCAATGGCAAAATTATATGAATTTATTTCTTTAATAGCTGACGTATTTTTGACCAAGATATTAAAACATTCGGGAATAGGTTCAAATGCATCAATTTTGCTTTTTGGAAAAAAAATTGATGCACATGAACTAAATTGACCTACATTAGCACCAACATCAATAATTAGTTCTGGAGCCTCAATCACTTTTGTCAATCTTGAACACATGACATAGGAAGCAGCAGAAAACTTGCCGGTAGTGAATGCTTTATATAAATACCTTGGGTCTTCTAACATGTGAAAAATCTTATCAATAGCATCCATCCTGAATTTGGACATTTTATTACCTCTTATTTTTTTAAACTGCTATATAGACTTAGCCATAAATTATTTGTAACCGCTATATTGTATCTTTTCTTTACCAAATTATAACTTTTCTGTCCTCTTGTAATTCTTTCTTCTGCCGTCCAACAGCTTGAATCAATTAACGCTTGTTTGCATGAATTAACTGATTCAGCATCAATTAATATTCCACCACCCTCTTCCCAATCATGCAATCCAGTCTGATAGGTTGTTATCGAGGGGCATTTTAAATTTGCCGCTTCTAAATTAACCATTCCAATTGCCTCCATTCTTGAAGAAACAACACAAGCCCATGCATTTAAGATAAGATCATCTTTTTCTTTTCCAAACTTAGTACCTAAATACTCTATTGAATCATGTTGATTTATTACTTTTTTTATTTTATTCCAAAGGCTTATATCTTCTATGGGACCTATGATCTTCAGCTTAAATCTTGTGTCTAAATAACTTGCAACATATGATTTAATCAGAATATCTAAGCCCTTTTGCATTGCAATTCTTCCAATAAATAGAAAATATTTTTCAGCATTATCTTCTATTGTTACTGCATTATTATTTTCTATTTTCATGCTATTTGGTATCAAAGTTATATTCACATTGCTGAATCTATTTTTTAAATACTCGGCTTCATTGTTTGTAATTGCATGAACTTTTTTTATTTTTTTAAAAGTATTTGAGCTTATTTTCCAATACAGGTCTTTCTTAATTTTTTTGAATAATCCTTGATTGCTCCAGAGAAATGGATCCATCATCCCATGAAGTGTAATTAAAGATGGGACGTTGTTTTGTGATGCTAATTTTGCGGCAAAATAATGGATAAACTTCCATACACCATGAATATGAAAAATCACGTTTGTTTCTTTAGATTTTTTAAGAAGAAACTCTTTTAATTTATGAGAATAGCCCCAACCCAAATCATATATTGAAGGCCTAAATTCTTTTATTTTTACATGCTCTTGTAAGGTGGCGCCTGATGCATAATTACAAACAACTATGTGCTCCACTGAAGGGTTTCTTAATTCACTCGTAAGCATTTTTACAACTGTTGCAACACCTCCAGAAACAGGAGAAATATCTTCGACAATGTGAATAATAGTGAATTTAGATTTCATGAGTGAAGGATAATAAAAATATAAATATGTATATTTATTTTACATTAAAAATTTAAAGTTACTTAACTAAGCCGCATAATAAATTATACGAAAGTTATTATGTATAAATAATTATTTTATACTCCCTTCATTCAAGTCATTTTTTGATATGTAATCATGTAACATCAGAATACTATATATGAAGCCAAAAAGAGCCCATTCTATTTCGATAAACTCTCCTCCCGGATTAAAGTTCATAAACATTAAAAAGGCGGGTACTAACCATAATCCAAATTTATCAGATACTTTAATGAAGTCATCCACCCCTTCTAAATTATAGAATCTGGAAAAGAACTGAGTTCGTCGAAACCAAGTTAAAAAAGAAAGTATTACTATATTCAAACTAAAATATATTAACCCGAGAAATGGATTAAAAAAATTATGTATATTTAACTCTTGTTGAAAATTATTTTGAAGAAAAAATTCAGGACTTTCAATTAAAAATACCCTTTGTCCCCAGCTAATCTCCTCCATTGAAAAGAAGAAAAATGCTATAAAACATATATATGCAAATTTAGATCCTAATATTCCCCTAATTAAAAAAAGAATGCTTGCAACTATAGAAAAAATAAATGTTGCCCATTCCAAAAAATTATCTTCAGATAAAATAAATCCAGAAAAAGAATATTGATTAAAAAACAAATATCCTAAAAGCTGTACTCCAAAAAAAATAAAATAGATTACTAATAAATTTTTTTTTATTTCAAATGATTGGGACGTTTGAAGAAAAAAAACTACTTTAGCTAACAAAAAAATGGGAGTGGTAACTAATATGACTAACTGTAAGTCTGGATTGCTAATTTTGCCATCAGGGGCTATGTAAGTTTCTAAAAAAATAATAACCTGATCATAGCTAACAGTTATTAAAAAACTTAAAATTAAAATCCAAGCTATGCTTATGAAGATTCCTAAATAAAAAGCTTTGTAGGTCCATGGATGACTATAATCACTTTTTCTGTTAATTAGAAAAAAAATAAAAGAAACTAGAACAAATATATAAAAGTTTAGACTTAGATATATCATTACTTAATAATTAAGAGATTCGTTGAGCATAAATTTCCACAACTCCATGAAATTGAATTAAGTTATATACTTCAAGTTTAATAATAAAGATTGAAATTCTGTCACTCAACTATCTTAATGGAATTTTCTGGATGATTCATTATTGAATATAATTATGGCCATTATTGCTATTAAAACCCCTACAGAAAAATAACCCAAACCTCTTAAAAACATCTCAATAACAAAAGCAAAAATAAAACCTGAACAAATTTTTAAAAGAATCTTATTTTTTTTTGATAATTCGTCCATATGGTTTATTGATGTTAAAAGTTTGTAGGCTGTTAGAAAAAACTTTAAGTACAGAAAAATAAGTAATATTCCAAATAATCCCAATTCCGAAATTATTTTTGCAGCAAGAAAGCCGCCATCTTCAATATTATAAAATCCAGTGCTAAAAAAATCATAAATATAATAACTAATTTCTGGCAAGCTCTCTTTATTGAAACCAAGCATTTGAAAACCCATGCCAAACCAATTACTAAATTGTAAAGATGCAATCACGATAAACCAGCCCTGAAGCCAAACAAGCAATGTGAGATTGTCAAAGGCTGTAACATCAATCCTTTGAGCAAAATAATCAATCGTTGATAGAACTCCAAAGATTGTAGTACTCAAAAATAGTACGCTAAAAAAATATATGTACCTAATGCCTCTCGATTTTTTTATGAAGTAAATAGTTAAACCAAGTATAAAAACTGTCATCATGGTTAAGCTTGGTAATAAGATGCCAAGAATTAATATATTTATTAGGATAAACAAGACTTCAATGTTGTTATTTTTAATTCCTGCGATATAACCCATAGAAAACATTGCAAATGTTAAAGCATAATGGCTATCTTCTGCATATGGGAAAAGTGCTTTTGGATGAGCTGCATATGGACCAAAATCAGACCCTAGTGTCAGTTTAATCCACCCAAAAAAAATTAAAAGATAAGTAAGCATTCTCAAGCTATCCAAGAATTTATTTATAGTATCAAGATCAGCTTTAATTAAAGCTATAGAAATAATATATGCATATACAAATAGTAATACTATCAAAGATGATACAAGCGGCTTTAGTTCGTTATATTCTAAATAAACATATAGTCCCCATAGGAAAAGTATTAAAAATATTATCAAGAAGTATAAGAAATGAATTGGCTTGATAGCATTTTTAAATAGTATTTTAAATTCAATCAATATACCTATTAAAGAACAAGCAATAAGCCCTAGGGACATAGATAAACCAATTCCAACATAAGTTAGTCCAGGAAAAAAGATTAAAACTAATCCATGCAACCAAAATCTTTTCAAAATATGTTCCTATACATTATTTTTTATAATCAAAATTGATTTAAATAAATATACAAAAGAAATGATTAAATAAAATATTCCACATAACATGAGACTGAAGCCAACATTATTAAAAGTAAAATAAGAGGCTGTAAAAATAATCAATATGATAGTCAAACATAAAAAACTCAAAATAAATGCAAAATTAAAGCCCTCTCCGTAACTTAATATAAAGGATCCAAAAGTATGTTGAATTATGTTGCCCCCAATCCATATCCCCAAAGAAAGTAATAGGTATTTATCAACAATATTACTTGCTCCAAGCACATCAAAGACTATATTAGAAAAATAAGTTAAGAATCCGAAAGAAGCAATCATGATTGTGGATGAGGCTACAACACAGAGTAATAGATTTTTTATTACTGCATGGTTATTTTTCTTTAAAAAAGAAGTTATTATTAAATTAATTTTAGTGTCTACAAATATTCTGTACGGCATATTAAGCATTATCCAAAGTCTAGACCAAACTGCATAATAAGCTATTCCTGATGCTGATGGATAAAATGTAAACACTATTAATGGGATATTGTAAAATGCTAATTCAGATGCTGTAAAACCCCAAAACTTCATAGCATTGACTTTAAATTTTCTACTTAGAGTATTAGAGTTTTTATCTATATCAATTATTTTTTGATCATGATTCAAACTTGATAAAATTACTAACCTTAAGTACAAAAAGGTTGATATGCCTACAATTATGCTAAATATGCTTACAATGTATAAAGATATATCAAAAAATATTGCAATGTATGCAAATAATAAAAGCAATCTTCTAAAAGCTTCAATAATTTCATATGATATCTCGAGATCTAAGGAGTAAGCTAAATCTCGTTTTAAAATAGATATTTGAAAAGTTGCTAGACCAAATGCAAAACAAACTAACTCCAGTCTGCTGCCAGAATATTCATTTTGAATGGAAAGGAAATATGCTAGAACAATTATTAATATACATGCAGCTAGAGCTTGTGCAAATGCAATATTAGCAAATTTTGTTACTGTATTTTTAACATTAAAGCCCTCTGCTCTCATTTTACGCACATGAGCATAACTTGTTCTTCCATAACCAAATTGAAATAAGGGCATGAAAAGTATCCAACCAAGTATGGCTAAAAATGTCGCAGCATCATTTTTATCAAATGCAAGAAAAACCTTTAATGCAAATAGTGTGGTTATTGCAGAAATGGTAACTGCAAAATATCTTATAAAAATAACCTTAGCATCACTCATTCAATAACTCATCAATATTTATAAGATTTATATTTAAGCTCTTAAAAAGAAGATTGCTCTTTCAATTTATTTAAATAAATTTCTCTAAATACACTAAATAAAATTATTAGAACTGTAGAAAATATAAAAACTAAGATAAGGTAAATTATTTTATTTGGTCCAGATTTTTTTTCAGGAACAAGCGGTGAGCTTACAACTCTAAAAACATATTCTTCATTAACCTCAATTAACATAAGAGATTTCATTTCTTTTTGTTGAAGAGTGGCTACAGCATCATTAATTTCAGAAAATTGAACTTTTTGTGATTCTTTTTCAAGAAATTCTAATGATTTTTTTGTTTTTTCTCTTTCATCAGATCGCATAGTTCTGTTAATTTCTGAGATAATTAAATCAAGCCAATTTTTAGCAATATATGGTGATTGATGTGTTATTGAAATAACAACAAAGCCAGTTTTTTTGTCATAATCAATATTTAAAATATCTAAATATTCTTTATGTGCTTCTTGACTGGAAGGAATTATTTTTATTGGAAACTTTACTTTTCTTACCCACACACCTGAATCTGGATCAAAATCTTTTTTATTATAAAAAATTATATTATTTTTAGGATCCCATCTTTTAACTGCCATCAAATCATGTAGCTGTATATTTTTCAAAACTGAATTAACAAAAAAATCATGTGATTGAATTATTTTAATTGCTTCTAATGTTTTATCCTTTGAATCCATGCCAACTGAAATACCAGCTATGCTTGCTAAACCAGAATACCTTTGCAATAAATCCATATCAGAGTCGGTATCATCTGCTGATAAAAGCACAGCAGACGACGTGAATTGATTTGGAACTAAAAAAATTAACGCAAGAAGTGAAATAAGCATTACAGTTGATATAGATGAAATAATAGATATCTTTCTTTTCAGCAATAACTTAAATAAATTA
>MDTC01174215.1_pt1 | contig 11480 bp, 13 predicted proteins | sample 811181 | NCBI WGS metagenome assembly MDTC01 (sample SAMN05326644, study PRJNA326480) | marine metagenome | isolation source: seawater | place: Pacific Ocean: North | collected 2011 | reverse complement strand
TGGTATTTTAGAAAATTTTTTAAATTCATTTAACTTCTTATCAGAGTCAGTTCTTAACATAAAAGCATTTCCATAAGTTGATAAAATCTTAGATGTATCTGATATACTTTCACCTCCAATTCCTAGATGTAATTCCTCAGGTCTTAAAGTTAAAGAGCCACCACCCAATTGTTTAATTGCTAAATAAAAACTTAATCTAGTTCTTAAGCTAGACTTTTCAAACATTTGTAAAAGAATTTTACCTTTCAAAGGGATATCTTTGTCAGGATCTAATGTATTTAATTTTTTTCTTTTTGCTTTTCTTTTTTTTGCGTCAGATAAAATTTTCTTGAGGTCTTTTACTGGAATATCTTTAATGTGAAGAAAGTTATTCATTAATTATTATAAGATTTACAAACATTTTTTATAATTTTCAAAGCCATATCAATTTCTTTTTTATTTACATTTAGAGGTGGTAAAATTCTTATTACATTTTCACCTGCTCTAATTGTTAACAATTTATTTTTAAGTAAATTTTCAATAAATTTGGTCTGGTCGTGATGAAGCTGTATTCCTAAAAGTAGTCCTACACCTCTTATTTCTTTAATAATTTTTGGAAATTTATTTTTAATTATATTTAGTTCTGAAATAAAATACCTTGAATTGCTTTTTACTTTTGAAAGAAAACCTTTTTTAAAAATTTCATCCATGACTGCATTACCAACTGACATTGCAAGCGGGTTTCCACCAAAAGTTGAACCATGAGTGCCAGGAACCATAGCCTTAGAAACTTTTTTTGTCATCAAAACAGCGCCTATTGGAAAACCACCTCCAATCCCTTTGGCTATTGGAACTATATCTGGCTTAATATTTGCATACTCGTAAGAAAAGAACTTGCCGGATCTGCCTATTCCACATTGAACTTCATCTAAAATAAGAAGAATTTTTTTATTATCACAAATCTTTCTAATCTCTTTTAAACACCAAGTGGGTATTACTTTTATACCTCCTTCTCCCATAATTGGTTCAATCATAATTGCAGCAGTTTGATTAGTAATTTTTTTTTTTAGTTCTTCATGATTTCCAAACTCAAAATGATCAAAACCTGAGACTTTAGGGCCAAATCCTTCAGTCATTTTTTTTGAGCCACTTGCATTTATTGCTGCAATAGTTCTTCCATGAAAAGAATTTTTTATACACAAAATTCTATTTTTTTTTGACTGACCTATCGAATAGAAATATCTTCTAGCAACTTTAATTGCTGCTTCTGTAGCCTCAGCACCACTATTTTGAAAAATGACTGCACTTGCAAAAGTTTTGCTTGTTAACTTTCTTGCTAATTCTTCTCCTTCAGGAATTTTAAAAGAGTTTGAGACATGCCAAAGTTTTTTTGATTGCTTATTTATAGCATTTACTAGAGCTGGATTTGTATGACCTAATGAGTTGACAGCAATACCTTGAACAAAATCTAAATATTTTGTACCAGAGTGTGTGTATAAAAAAGATCCCTTGCCTTTAGTGAAAGAAATATTTCTTCTTTTGTAATTTTTAGCTATAGAACTCATTTTAAATTATGATTTAATCTTATAACCTTTGTGTACTAAAAAGTATGCAAAATATGTAACAATTAAACTTAGAAAAATTAAAATTGAAATACCAAATACTACTGAACCATCTAATTGTCCAATAAATGAGTATCTAAAGCCATCTATCATATGAAAAAATGGATTAAAATTACTAATTACTCTTAAAAATTCAGGTAATTTATCAATACTATAAAAAGTACCACTTAAAAAACTTAAAGGCACTATTATAAAATTAGTTATTGTGCTCATTTGATCAAATTTGTCTGCATACAAACCTACAATAATTCCTAATGACCCCATGATTAAACCACCTAAAAATAAATAAATAAACCACATAAAAATATTTTGTACTGACAAATCTATAAATAATATAAAAATTATAGTTGAAACAGAGGCAATTAATAATCCTCTAACTGCTGAGGCAATTGTTATTGCAAACACTACTTCTGATGATGATAAGGGGCTATGGACTACATCTGTAATTGTGCCCATCATTTTTCCCATCATCAAAGAGGAGCTTGAATGTGCAAAACTTTGTTGAATGACTTGCATCATAATTAATCCACTTGCCAAAAATTTGACATATGGCACTCCTAAAACATCAGTCCTTTGATCTCCTATAGCAAGTGAAATTACAGTCAAAAATAATATGCTTGTTAATATAGGACCAAATAAAGTTTGGCCTGAAACTGTTAAAAATCTTAAAACTTCTTTTTTAAACAAGGAATATGTTCCAACCCAATTCACAATTCCAAATCTTCTAATGCCAATCTGGTATTTTTTCTGTGATTCAACCATAAGTATTTATTAATAAACTTTTTTTTTAATAATTGTTAAAAAACAAAAAAAAAAGCTTGTTAAGGAGCCGTTATTATGTTCTCAAGATAGTGTTGTAAAAATATTACAATATACTAAATATAGTACTATGAGTTGGACAGTTGAAAAGGTAAACAAATTAAAAGAACTTTGGGGAAAAGGTCAAACTGCGAGTCAAATAGCAGAAATAATAGGGGGAGTGAGCCGAAATGCTGTTATTGGAAAGGCTCATAGATTAAATTTATCTGCTAAAATAAAAACTCGATCAAAAATTTCTCAAAATACTATCGGAACCACATCACAAAATAATAACTTTAAAAAAATTAGCAGAAAGCATAAATTTAAATCGCTGCTTTTGGATAAAAATTTTGAACCAGCTAAAAATTTACAATTAGAAGATTTAAACGAAAATACATGTAAATATATGGAAGGTCATCCAGATGAAAAAGACTCATCTTTTTGTGGTAGAAAAACAATTGAAAAATTTTCTTACTGTCCACTACACCTAATGATCGTTTTTCAACCAAAAGGAAAGAAAGATGATAAAATAGAAAAAGATGAAGAAGTTCCAAAGTTCATAGAAAATAAAGTAAAGTCTGCTTAACTTATTTCAGTATTTTTTCCTTAGCTTTTTTAAATTCATCTTCATCAATTGTTCCGTTATCAAACAATTCTTTTAAATCTCTAATTTGATTTATTACTTCTAAATTTTCACTTTTAGTTTCATTAACTAAATCTAAATTTTTTTCCTCTTTAATAATTTGCTTAGCTTCTACACCCCTTGTTATTGCTTTAACAGCGATTGATAATACAAAAGCTAAAATTAAAAAAACTATTACATATATAATATTACTTAACATTATTTACTTTATCAATTTTTTTTGAAAATTGTCCTCCACTAGTCCAGTTAAAACTATAACGATGAATTTCATCCTCAAATTTTTTATTTGCTGGAATTTTAATGTCAAAATTAGTTTTATATTTTTGAGAGACTACATTATCATATTTTAATAATTTTAGTTGATCTGTAGTCAAAAGAGGTTTGGGCATTAGTTCAAATAATTTAGCATTTAGTTTTGCTAAAGTAAATGGTATTGGTAATAATAATCTTTTTTTTTTTATTGATTTCAAAATTTTTAAGATTAATTCTTTAAAAGAAAATACTTCAGGTCCAACACATTCAATAGTTTCACCAGTAATTTTTTTTTTAACTATTTCAAAAATTATATTTGAAAAATCTGAAACATGAATTGGAGTAAATTTAGTTTTTCCATTATAGTAAAGTGGCATCACTGGTAGTATACTCAATAGTCTCATAAAATTTGTGGTAAAATTGTCATCAACAGAATATACAATTGATGGTTTTAAGATTACAGCTTCAGAAAAATTTTCTCTCACATTTCTTTCGCCTTTTAATTTACTAACAGCATAATTGCTATCAATGGCTGACTCTATACCTAATGCAGATATATGTATAAACTGTTCAAGATAGTGTTTAGATGCTAACTTAGAAAGCAGTGATGGTAAATTTGAATGAATTAAATTAAATTGATTTTTATTCTTTTCAAACAAAATCCCTATGAGATTAATGCAAACAGATGCCTTTTTCATTAGTCTTGAAATATTCTCTTCATTAAATGAATTAATTTCCTCCAAATCTAAGTACCCATAATTTGATTGAGTTTTTATTTGATAGCCTTTTCTATGAATACTTCGAGTTACTGCAATAACCTTATAGTTATGTTTTGTGAATTTCCGAATTAAAGATTTGCCTATCTGTCCGGATGAACCAAATATTAAAATTGAATCCTGATTTTTCATATATATATATCTTAATAATGAATTTAGATATTAAATTACATAAGAAAGATTTACCAGATGAAATAGAGTTCAGTGACAAGATAGCTTTAGATTGTGAATTTACTGGACTAAATATTGAAAGAGATAGACTTTGCTTGTTGCAAATTTCCTCAGGTCAAAATGATGCACATATTATTCAATTTGATAAAAATAATTATGAAGCCCCAAATTTAAAAAGAGTTTTGAATGATGAAAATATAAATAAATTATTTCATTTTGCTAGAGCAGATCTTTTATTTATAAAAAAGTACCTAAAAGTTGATGTTAAAAATATAAATTGTACAAAAATAATGAGCAAAATAGCTAGAAGTTATTCAGATAAACATGGTTTAAAAGATTTAATTAAAGAATTTTTAGCAATAGATATAAGTAAACAATTACAAACATCAGACTTCGGAGGTGACTTAACAGATAAACAATTAAAATATTGTGCTCAAGATGTTGTTTATTTACATAAAATTTACGATGCTTTAAAAAAAATTTTAGAAAGAGAAAATAGGATTGATCTTTATAAAAAAACAATAAAATTTATAGACACTAGAGTTGAGTTAGATTTTGCTTCGTTTAAAGAAGATATATGGTCTCATTAAAATGCAAAATAAAAAACTATTAAATATTGCAAAAGAAGTAGTAGCTATTGAGGCTCAATCTCTTCAAAAGCTTAAGTCAAATATTGGAAAATCATTTGAAAAAATAATTAAGACAATTTTAAATTGTAAAAATGGAAAAATAATAGTTTCTGGAGTAGGGAAAAGTGGAATAATTGCTAGAAAATGGTCGGCAACCTTTTCATCAACAGGAACTCCTTCTTTCTATCTAGACGCTTCAGACGCAAGCCATGGTGATATGGGACAAATTACATCAAATGATGTTGTTATATTAATAAGTCTAAGTGGTGAAAGTGATGAATTAAAAAATATAATACAGTACGCTTCCAGAAATAGAAATATAAAACTTATTGGTGTCACATCAAAGCAGGACTCCCTTTTATATAAAAATGCAGATGTGAAATTTTTACTACCTTCAGTAAAAGAGGCGGGCCCTGGAAGTTTTGTCCCTACATCATCAACAACAGTCCAAATTGCATTAGGTGATGCTATTGCAATTACATGCATGAAATCTAAGAAATTTGGTAAACTAGATTTTAAGAAGTTTCATCCCAGTGGATCTCTATCAATAAAATTAAAAACTGTGGAAGATTTAATGTTAATAGGAAGTAAAATACCATTTGTAAATGAAAACATAAGTATGAAAGCAGCTTTAAAAAATATTGAAAAAAAAGGACTTGGTGTACTAGTTGTTAAAGATAAACATGACAAGACAAACGGAATTTTAACTGATGGAGATTTAAAGAGACTATCTAATTCAAGATTAAATTATCAAAATTTAAAGATTAAAAAAGTTATGAAAAAAAAACCTATTAGTGTCGATAAGAATATGCTTGCAGCTCAAGCACTTTCTATTATGAATGCCAAAAAAATTACCAGTTTATGCGTGCATCAAAGCAATAAAAGAAGTAAAACCATAGGATTTATTCATATTCACAATATCTTAAATGCAAACATTACTTAGATGTCAATTAAGTCATTCATACAGATTTTATTAATACTGCTTATAATATCAATAGTAGGAACAGTTTATTATAAATATTTTGATATAGATGAAAATATTGTTGAGGAAATGAATACAATTGAAATTGATAATAAGAAACAAATTAATGAATTAGAAAAAAAAATATCAGAATTAGAATTAAAAAATAACGAATTAATTCAAATAGTTGAAGATACAAAAAAAGTTAATAAAAATTTAAGTTCTATGGATACCCAGAATAAAATTATTAATAATGATAAAGTTAAAACAAAAAAAGTAATTACAAATAAAAAAGTTCTAAAAGAAAAAGAAAATGAGAAAAAAGAGACGAAAAAAGATTTAGTTAAAGATGTTGCATACAGCTCTATAGATCAAAAAGGAAATAAATTTTATTTGTTAGCTAGTTCAGCTAAGTCAAATGTAAATAACAAAGATGTTTTAGACCTAATAAATGTAAGAGGTGAAATCACCTCTGATAAAAGAGATACGATTTACATTGTTTCCAAATTTGCCGAATTTAATTCAGTGAACTCAAATTCTAAATTTTATGATAATGTAATAATTAATTATCAAGAGAAACAAATCACATGCCAAAATTTTGATATTAATATGGAAAGTAACAAGGCAATAGCTTATAATGATGTAATTGTTACTGATCCAAAGTCAACAATTAAAGCAGGTATGGTAGAATTTGATTTAAAAACCAAAGATATAGATATAAGACCTAATTCTGTGGATGAAAATATTGAGGTTGTAACAAACTAATGGCACTAATAAAAAAATTTAGAATTAAGAGTTTTAAAGAAAAACAATCTTTATTAAAGCTGGAAAAAATTTCAATGTTTTATAACAAAAGACAAATACTAAATAATTTGAATTTAAAAATTAATAGGCAAGAGGTATTGGGTATGCTTGGACCAAATGGAGTTGGGAAATCTACTATTTTCCATATTATTACAGGTTTAAAAGATCCAAGTTATGGCAAAGTTTTTATAAATGGCGAAGACTGTACAACAATTCCGATTTATGAAAGAGCTACAAGATTTAAACTTGGATATGTTCCACAATATGGAGGTTTTATACAAGATTTAAATTTATTAGAAAATTTAAAACTTGTTGGTGAAATCCATATAAAAGAAAAAGATATACGAAAAGCAAGAATTGAAAAAATTATCGCACAGTTTGAGTTTGACCCTCTATTAAAAATAAAGGCTAAACATCTATCAGGAGGCCAAAAAAAGAAACTTGTTATTGGTATGGCATTGATAAATAACCCAAGTATTTTGCTTTTAGATGAACCTTTTGCAGCATTAGATATTTTAACTATCAAGATGCTTCAGGAAATTATTGTAAATTTGCAAGCTCTTGAAAAAATAACTGTGGTGGTATGCGATCATCAAGCAAGAGATTTATTAAGTTGTGTGGATAGAGCAATAGTATTATCTAATGGAAAAATTATTGCTTCTGGAAGTCCTAATGAAATAATTAAGGACTCAAATGCTAAATCAGCTTACTTTGGAGATGAATTTAAAATAAATTAATTCATCAATGGCTAATTATATTATTATAAAGGATAAATTAAGTAATTTTAACAAAGAAATCAAAGTTAGTGCTGATAAAAGTATATCAATAAGATCAGTACTACTTGCCTCACAAGCAGTTGGTACTTCAAAAATTTCGAACCTACTAGAGTCAGAGGATGTTATAAATACTTTAAAAACTATTAAGAAGCTTGGTATTAATTACTCAAAAATCAGAGACGTTTACTACATTGAAGGCTTCGGAATAAATGGTTTTAGTATCAAGAAAAATACTTTATTAAATGCAGGGAATTCAGGAACTTTGGCAAGACTCATACTCGGATTATTAGTCAAATCAAAATCGAAGGTTAAACTAATTGGTGATAAAAGTTTGTCAAAAAGGGATTTTTCAAGGGTTATTAAACCTTTAAGACTTTTTGGAGTAAACATCGAGAGCAAGAAAAATTTGTTACCGATTAAAATTGAAGGAACAAACTTTTTAAGACCTATAGAATATGAGGAAAACATTGGAAGTGCTCAGGTAAAAACTTGTATAATATTTGCTGCATTAAATACACCCGGTATTACAAAAATTCATTCTAAAATTTCAAGAAATCATACTGAATTATTTTTAAAATTTTTAAAATATCCTATAAAAATTGTTAAAAAATTAGAATATGAAAAAATATCTGTTCAAGGACTAAAACAATTTAATAGTTTTGAATACGAAGTTCCAGGGGATATAAGTTCTGCATCTTTTTTCATAGTGCTAACACTTTTATCAAAAGACTCTAAAATTATAATAAAAAAAGTAAATGTAAATAAAAGTAGAACTGGAATTATTTCAATTTTAAACATGATGGGAGCAAATATAAAACTTAAAAATATAACAATTTATAATGGTGAGAAGATTGCTGATATTCATGTAAAAAGTAAAAAAAAATTGTACGCAGTCAACTGTCCTTCTAAACTAAATAGCTCAGCAATAGACGAATTTTTAATTATTTTTTTAGTTGCATCAAGAGCTAAGGGAGTATCAAAATTTAAAGAATTAGGAGAAATGAACAAAAAAGAATCTAAAAGATTAGATTTAGCAATTAAATTCTTAAAACTAATTGGAGTAAAAGTTAATAGATTTAAAGACAATATAAATATTCATGGTAATCCAGATTTAGAATTATCAAAAAAATATGAAATGAAGAATTTTTTAAAAGATCATAGAATATTTTTTTTGTGTTGTATAACTGCACTAACTCTAGGGGGAAAATGGAAAATTAATGATAAAGATTCAATTAACACATCCTTCCCTGACTTTTTAAAAACACTAAAAGTTATAGGGGCTAAAATAAATTGAAAAAAAGAAAAAATATAATAACTGTCGCTATTGATTCACCTGCAGCAGCTGGTGCTGGAACACAAGCTAAATTGATATCAAAAAACTACAACTTATTTTATTTAGACACTGGGAAAATTTATAGATACATTGGAAAATTAAAATTAGATAACAAAAAAAAATTTACTTACAGTTTAATTAAAAAAAAAATTAATAAAATTAGATTAAAAAATTTGAAAAAAAAGTCATTACTATCTGATGAAGTTGCGTTATCGGCATCTGAAATAGCTAAAGATCAAAGAATTAGATTGATAGTCCATAAATTTCAACAAAGATGTGCATATAATCCTCCAAAAAAATATAAGGGCTCTGTCTTAGATGGAAGAGACATAATTACTATTCAAATGAAAGATGCAATGTTTAAATTTTATATAACTGCAAGCTTAAAAGTTAGGGCAAGAAGACGATTTAATGAATATCTAAAGTTAAGTAAAAAAATAACTTATAACGATGTTCTTAAAAGCCTGAGAAATAGGGATAAATCTGACAAAGAAAGGAAATATGGCCCACTCAAAAAAACAAAAGATTCTATCTTGATTAACACCACTAAATTAAGTAAGAAAGCGAGTTTTAAAAAAATTAAAGCTATAATGGATAAAAAATTAAATTATTAATGGAAATTTATAAAGACCTTTCATCACCTGCAACTCAGCAATTCGAAAAATTATTAAATAGTCAATTATCAAAAAATAAGATTGAAGAAGGAAAAATTATTGAGGGAAAAATAACAAAAATAACAAGTAAATATATTTTTTTATTCATCCCTGGTTTAAAAAGTGAGCCCGTCATTGATATAAATGAAATTAAATTAATGGGTATGGAGCAGGATGTCCAAGAAGGTAAAATAATATCTGTTTTACTTGAAAAAATCGAAGATAAAAATGGTGATGTTATCGTTTCCGCACAAAAAGCTCAAAAAATTAAAGGTTGGAACAAATTAGTTGCTTGTTATGAAAACAACGAGCTTATAAATGGGAAAATAACTCAAAAAACTAAGGGTGGAGTTATAGTTGAGCATATAGAAACAGGGTCGCTTATGTTTTGTCCTGGCTCACAGATATCAGATAAGCCAATAAAAAATATAGATCATTTAATTGGTGTCGAACAAAAGTTTGCTCTAATTAAACTTGATATGGTAAGAGGAAATAGCGTTGTTTCTAGAAGACAAGTTGTTTCATCTAACAAAAAAGAAGATAAAGCAAAAATTATTGGAAAGTTTAAAGTTGGTGAAATTATTAAGGATGCAGTTGTAAAAGGTTATTCATCGTTTGGCTGCTTTTTTGAAGTAACAACTCCAGAGGGCACAATTGATACTTTATGTCATTTGCAGGAGATTAGTTACAGCAGAGTAAACCATCCAGATGAAATATTTAATATCGGAGAAAAACATGATTTGAAAATAATTTCAATTGATATGGAAAAACTCCAAGTTGGGTGCTCTATTAAACAATTATCTCCAGATCCTTTTGAACATATTTCTAATTATCAAATTGGAAGTCAGTATAAAGTTAAAGTGGTTAAAATTACTGACTATGGTTGTTTTTGTGAATTAGAAGCGGGATTAAGCACTCTTCTGCACAGCAGTGAAATTAGTTGGACTAAAAAAAATATTTCTCCAAAAAAAATCTTTAATGTTGGTGATCAAATTGATTGTGTAATAACCGAGATAGATAAAGATAAAAGAAGAGTTGCAATATCACACAGACTTACAAAAGAAAATCCATATTCTAAGCTAGAAAATACTTATCCAGTAGGATCAGACATTGAGGGTGTGGTTAGTAATACAAACGAATATGCTCTTTATTTAAAACTAGCAGATTTTGAAATTGACGGATTTTTGCACTCAAACGATCTTTCTTATACTGGAGACTCTGAAGACGAACTAAAAAAATACAAAAAAGGAGATAAATTAAAAGTACGTATATTAGAGATTAAAAAGGCAGATCAAAAAGTCAGAGTAGGTCTAAAACAACTACAAAAAGATCCTTTCGAATGGTTTAAAGATAAGAAAGTTAATGATGCAATTACAGTTAAAGTAATTAATTCAGATAACAAGGGTTTAGTAGTCATGCCAGAGGGTTGTGAAGTTGAAATTTTAATTAAAAAATCTCAAATTGCTATGAATGCAACGGATGCAAGACCGTCACGTTTTGTTGGGGGAGAAAGAATTGATGCTGCAATAGCGGAACTGAATTTTGAAAAAAGGAAGGTATCTTTAAGTATTAAATTGCTTGAGGAAATAATGAATGCTAAAGCTATTAAAGAACACTCAAGCCCACTAAGTGGAAAAAATCTTCCGTTCTCCTCGCTTTCTGAACAATTAGATGGTAAGAAAAGCAAAAAGGATTCCGAATAAAAAATTGTCTTTTGTAAAGTCAGATTTAATAAGAGAATTATCAAAAAATTACCCGAATTTTTTAAAAAAAGACCTCATCAAATTGTTTGATATTGCTATCTATGAAATGCAGGAAGCTCTAAAAAGAAAAGAAAGAGTAGAGTTAAGAGATTTATTTACAATTGAGCCTAGAATTCAAAAGGCGCGAATATCTAGAAACCCAAAAACAAATGAAAAAGTAAAAACTCCTGAAAAAAACGCTATATTATTTAAAGCTTCAAAAAAATGGTTAAAAATAATAAATGAAGAGAAATAAAATTTTTATTGCTTGTGATACTAAAAATATAAAAAAGGTTAAAGAGATAATAAAAAAAACAAAAAATTCAAAATTAAAAATAGGT
>MDTC01152741.1_pt1 | contig 11480 bp, 8 predicted proteins | sample 811181 | NCBI WGS metagenome assembly MDTC01 (sample SAMN05326644, study PRJNA326480) | marine metagenome | isolation source: seawater | place: Pacific Ocean: North | collected 2011 | reverse complement strand
CGCGGGAGCGAGAGGAGCGAGAACGGGACAGAGGAGGAGACGGTCGCAGCGAGGCCGGCGACGGCGCCAAAGGAGGAGGAAAGAGTCGCGGCGTCGGCGAGCGCGAGCACTTCTTCTTCTTCTTCTTCTTCTTCTTCTTCTTCTTCCTTTTCGTTCACGCCGAGGAATGCAAACGAGACTCGCGTGTTCATTTCGCCGCTGGCGAGAAAGACCGCGCTAGAAAAAGGCGTGGATTACGCGAAGATCCGAGGGAGAGGTCCGAATGGGAGAGTGACGAACTTAGACGTGTTGGAATTTGTCGCGAGCGGCGGGGCGGCCAACGTGAAATCTTCGGCGCAGCAGCAGCAGCAATCAAGCGGCGGCGCTGAATTCGACGCGTCGATTTACTTCCCAGAATACGAAGAGGTGCCCATTTCTACGATTAAGAAAATTACCGCGAAGAGGCTCACGGAATCGAAACAAACCGTGCCACACTTTTATCTCACCGTGGACGTGAACATGGACGCAGTGAATGCCACTCGTGCGCGAATGAACGCACTTTTAGAGAAGGAAAAAAACGGCAAGAAAATTAGCGTGAACGATTTCGTCGTGAAAGCGTCGGCGGCGGCGTTGAGAGCAGTGCCGGAAGTCAACTCGAGCTGGATGGACACGCACGTGAGACAGTACAAACTCGCAGACGTGTGCGTGGCAGTGCAAACGGATAAGGGGTTGATGGTTCCCGTCGTGCGTTCGGCATGTTGTTTGGGACTGAGAGATATTTCGAGCGAAGTGAAGAGTTTGGCGGAAAAAGCGAAAATGGGGAAATTGCAAGGTAAGGATATCTCTGGCGGCACGTTTACCGTTTCCAACCTCGGCATGTTTAGCGTGAAGCATTTCGCGGCTATCGTCAACCCGCCGCAAGCTGGCATTTTAGCCGTCGGCGGCACGAGGAAAGAGATCGTGAAAACAAAGGACGGTATGTATAAAGAAACGAACGTGATGTCGGCGACATTAAGTTGCGACCACAGAGCTGTAGACGGCGTGGACGGTGCCAAATGGCTCGGCGCATTTAAATCGTACATGGAAGATCCGAGCACGATGTTATTGTGACTCTTATTATTAAAAACAATTCTATCAAAATTCTATCACGTCAAACTCTATGTATTTCGCACATCTACCCTACCCTATGATAAGCAAGCTCCTCTCTCTTGCTCTCTTATTAATCTACTTATTATTATTATTATTTTTGAAATATTTATCGTTATCGTCCCTCGTAATCGCCGGTCTATCCAAATCCGCGTTCCCTGGAATGTCGCTCGGCTCCACCGCTACCGCATCTACAATCGTCACGATCCCGTCTCCTTCTTTACCAATCACGTACGCCACCTCCACGTGGCATAAAGTCACCCGATACGTATCAAGTTTCCTCTCCTCCGCTTTCTCCGTCCTCTCTCTCGTACCTCTCACGTCCAATCGTAACGTATCCATCACGAACGCCACAAAATCGTCCGCGTTTTCATACAAAGGTCTTTGTTTCTTCCCACCTTTCTTTGAATCGATTTCAAACCGTTCCATGTACGCCTTCCTCACCTTTTCTCTCGTCCCGTCTTCTGGCGCCGCAAACTTGACCTCTCTAATCGCCAACGGCTCTCCTTCCTCGCCTTCAATCGCTCTAGTCACCCACTTCGGGGCCGTCGCTTCGGTTACGCTATCGCACCACGGCACGTAAGGTTTGATATCTAAAACTGGCGTCCCGTCGACTAAATCGATTCCCCCGAGCGTCACCTCCCCTCGCTCCCAATCGACGCTTATAATTTTCCCAACGCTCAATCCAACCGGTCGCGGTCGATGCGGCGTTCTCGTGGACAAGCATCCTCTCTTCTCTCCATTCAACCGTGGTACCGAGACCAACGCTTTTACTGCGCCTCCATTCTTCGTCCCGCACACGTTCGTGTTCGCGTGAAACACGTATATCACCCACGCATGCGAGTACTCGTCGAGTCCTTCCAAGCTTCTCTTGGGCACAAAATCGACATCAAAATGCAGTCGACACCGCGCGGTCTCTACTAAAGCTCCGCCTTGTCTCGGCGTTCCGGCGCGTCTGCTAAAGCACGACTGCGCCCGCGCAATTGCCGGTCCGAACTGTTGGGGGCTTGTTTGTGTCGTCGAGGACATCGCGTCCAGCGTCAGCACTTTCTTCCTCAGCTGATGTTGCAACCGAATGACAGCGCGTCTCTCGGCTTTGTATCTGTCCTCCAGATGCGTCGTCTTCTCTTTCAACGCGGTCTCCGCCTTTTCGTTCCATCGTCGTCTCGACGAGCAAGAAAGGACGACGGTACGTATGAACGTGCACACGTTGGTCGCGCACAGAAGAGCGATGAGGACGTTGGTATTCATATATCGTCGTGTATTCAACCAAAGTCGTTTACATCGTTTTTTTGTGGAGGCGTAAAATGTGACGCAAAATGTACCAACGTAATGTAGAGACTATTACGAATGTAATGTGCGCGTTAGTATACCTTTGCGTTTCATGTGCAATTACAATAACAAATACGAAAACTCAGGCGCGCGCGCACACACACACGTATACTTCGCTCACATTTCCGACCAGTTAATCTCGAACTCGTCTTCCAAGTCCTCCGATTCGTCTTCGTCCTCGTTCTCGTAAAAGTCTCCATCCTCCTCCGCGTAAAACCCGTCGTGCATTCGTTCGGTTTCGAATGGTAGACCAACTTCGTCGCACTCTCGGTACAAATCTTCTAAATCGTAATACGTTCGAGCCGTCGGCGTAAACACGTGCGCGACGACATCGCGACAATCTAAACACGTCCAATCGCCTTGGTTGGCCACATTTTTCGGAATTTGCAAATTATACTCATCGTTATTCGCTACGTCTCTCATCTTCGAGGTCACAGCGCTCATTTGAGGACGATTAAACGCCGTCGCCAAAACGACATATCTCGCGTAATACACCGCCTTCGACACTCGCAAAACGCGCACGTCCTTCGCTCTCGTATCGTCCGCCTCCACCGCGAGCTCCACCGCGAGTTTTCGGGCAATCGCGTCTTGCTCCTCGTCGTCCGCTTCGTCTTTTATCGAGAACAACGTCGTTTCTTTTGCAAATCCACCGTCGCTCTTCGTGGCTTCGACAACCGCGACGGTTTCTCCGCGCCGCTCGCCAGAGGCGGCAAAATCATCATCGTCATCATCGCGGTCGTCGTCCGCGGACGACGACACCGCATCTCTCAACCTTTGTCTCAACACCGGCACGGTCCCACTCGCGTCCAGCCCTCGCTCTTCGCAACACCGCACCAAATCTGCTTTCTTCATGGACGACAAACCTGGTATCGTCGTCGCTGCCGCAAAAAGCGCGATCGATGCGCCGCGGTGTCGGTGTCGACGCCTTTCTAAAGTACAGTTCCAGTGTCGCTTCCCGAACGCCGCCGTCGAAAAACACATCGCGTTTCGCATCGTCGGTGATGGAAGAGACGACGACGACGACGACGCGGGTTTCCCTCGCGCGTTGGTGGTGTTGGTGTTGTTTTTGTTGGTGTTCCCGGACGTCGAGGCACACCGGGCGAACCGCGCGCGCTGAACGTTGTGGACGACGCTCGCGCGCGCGATTCCGGTGGCGTCTGACACCTCAGTGGGAAAAGACAAATTCGTCGTCGTCATCATCATCGTCGTCTCTCTCCAAAGTCAACACAACTTTGAAAGCAAAAAGCTCTCTCTTTGACGACAGAAAGACAGTTGGGTGGAACGCCGCGTGCTCTCTCTTTTGGGCGCACGAAAACGCGCGCTCTTCTTTTGGCGTCGTCGAAGTCTCCGTCTCTCTCCCAAACTTGCTGTCTTATAACGCACTTCTTCTTTCCAATTTTGTCTCCCCAATAAGTTTAGGGTTTTAAACTCACTGCTCTCTCTTTGCCCTTTTCTTTTCTTTGAAAAGGGAAAAGCATCGACGCCGACATAAAAAACACCACCGCTTTGGTTGTTGGTGCGACGTTCCGCTCACGTTTCAACCGCGTCGAACGCACGAAAGAACATGTTTTCAGCCACGGGAAGTAGTTTCGCGAGAGGTACCGCGCAAGTGTCCTCCTCTTCTGGTGCGCATTCCGGTCTCTCTTTTTACCGCCCACCCAATTTTATCCAAGAATTTTCTCTCTCTCGCGCTTTTTGGAGACAACGCGCGTAAAGTGACGATGGTCGAGGAAGAAAACGGAGGATGAAAGCGATCGTCGATCAAACGCGCGGTGGATGTTTTTTTGCGCGCGTTTTCGGGTCTCGACGCGCGTTCGATCGGTCGCGAGTGCCGTTCTTTCCGCGCTTTGAGACATCGTGCGCATTCGTCGTTTTGCTCTAAAAACCTCAAGCCGCTCACCACCCATTCGTCTCTTTCGTCTCACACACCACAGTCCGCGCCTCGTCCTCCTCCGGCCGCCAATCTCGCGTCGTGAGAATTGTCGCCAAGGACCAAAACTCGCGCCCGTCCTTGGACGACGTCGCCGAGTTCAAAACGTCCCCAGAAGATACCGGCTCGGCCTCCGTACAAATCGCCTTGCTCACCAAGCGCATCGAAAACTTGACTGCGCACTTACAAGCGAACAGAAAAGACTACTCCACGCAGAGAGGCTTGAAGATGCTGCTCGGCAAGCGCGGGCGATTGCAAAAGTACTTGGCGAAGAAAGATCCGGCAAAGTACCAAACGACCATGAAAGGGTTGGGGTTGAAGGTTAAGTCTGCGTAACGAGACGGAAAAAGAATGAAAGATTATATAGTACTTAGCGAACGGTGGTCCCCGTCGTCGCGCGAGAGCGACGCGAGAGATAGATAAACACAGTAGTACAGAGAGAGTGAACGAGTGAGTATTATTTGTATGACTATAGATTTTAAAGAGGCGTTGTTTGTATTCGAAGAAGAAGAACACAAAAAGACAAAGTTTATGTGCGCGCGGAGAGTACGCCCGAGCGTTTCAACATTCGAGTCCCTAAACCATACCCCCCCAAAATTTTCTAAATTTTCTTTTCCTCTGGAGTAACGCGCGAATTTTCAAACAAAAAGTCAAAAAGACATTCATTCGCATTGTCGAGAGAGACGTCTCGTCGCGTACGTAAACCACACCGTTCCCAGACGCGCGCATGACGACGACCTCTTCTTCCAAAATCGACGAGATCTCGCCCGCGGAAATGGCCGCGCGGGACGTTTACCCTCTGCTCTTCGTCGGCGCCGGTCGGTGCGCGTTGACAACCTTGACGCATTTCCCGGAAAACCGCCAGCGCGCGTCGCTCGTGATCGATCGGTTTGGAGGGTGGTTAGAATCGTGGGCAGACCGCGCGATGAGATTAGGGATGACACACGTGAGATATCCAATCACGCAAACGCCGTTTGCGAGCAGTTCCATGGCGATTCAAAGTTTTAGTTCGAAGATGGGGAGGAACGATGAACTGGCGTATTCTGGGAGTAATAAGTTCGCGCCGTTGCCGACGACGAGGTTGTACGCGGAAGCATGCGCGATGAAGATTAAAAGCGACGATGATGGTGGTATTTTGAAGTCAGTACCGATAGTAAAGGATGAAGTGGTGAGTCTGAGGAAGATTGAAGCGAACGAGGAGTATCCCGGGTTGTTGAAACGAGGCGGGATGTTGGCAAAGACGAAAGGAGGGAAGGAATTTGTTGCCGCGCAAGTGGTGGTGTGTTGCGCGAGGAAAGAAGCTGTGGTGCCACAGAACTTGAAAGTATTTACAAACAATAAAGATGCTATCGTTCGCGTAAAAACGAGCGAGTCAATAAACGTGCACGATCCCGAAGGCATGTTGAACGGAAAGCGGCTTTTGGTTATAGGCGGAGGCATGACGGCGGCGTCTGTAGCGTGTGGGGCGGTGGAGAATAGTAAAGTGAAATCTGTCACGCTTTTACACAGGAAAAATTTTAAAAGACGTGAATTCGACGTAGAGCCGAAGTATTTCGGCGCGAAAGGGTTGAGACCGTTCCATAACAGCGAAGATTTTGAGTACCGCGCGAAATTTTTAGACGAGGCGAAAGAGCGAGGAACGATTAATGGCGTCACGTGGAAGCGCGTGAGAAGCCATTCCGTCGTACAAAAGACGAAAAAAGACGACGACAGCTTAACGCCAAAACTTCGCGTGGTGGAGAAAGCGGAAATCGTTTCCATTGACTTTGATGAAAAGACGAAACAGTTTTCGACGACGATTGAACTGACCGATGTAGCGAAACGCGAACTTGCAGCCAAACGCGCACGGAGTATCATAGAGGTCGATGCCGACGATGATTTCCAAGCTTTGACGATGATGGTCGAAGAAGCTTCGTATGAAACACCTAAAAGTGAACAGTTTGACGAAATTTGGATTTGCTGCGGCACCGTAGTTTCCGCCGAGACCGACCCTTTACTCTCTTCGCTTCCGAAAACGAACTATTTCAACGGGTATCCGCAACTGGTGGAAACAGCACTTTCCTGGGAGCATGGTCCAAACGAAGTGTCGTTGGCGAAAGAGAAAGGTGGATGCCGGTGGCCGGAATGCTCGGTATTTGTCTCTGGACGATACGCGGCGTTGCACGTCGGCCCGGTGGCGCATTTGCCCTTGGGCTATCGAACCGCTGGTAAAGAAATAGCAGCGATTTCGACGAAAGCACACAAACAAAGCCTTCGCATGCGCGCGGAAAACCCGTACGAGATTGGTTTACCAGCATCGACGAAACCATCCTCGTCACCGAAAACGAACAAAGTTAATGGCGCCGACGACAAATTGAAAACCAACAACGCGAAAAATCCGCGACTCCCGCCCGTATTGTGGCAAAAAGTAGGCATCATCGACGTCTCCAAACTCTTGCCATCCGAAAACTTCCCACGAGTCGACTTACAAACGTACTCTCACGAAGACGTTGGCTTTCAAATTAAAATCTATTTTATCGTCCCCGAGGAAATCGAGAGCGAAAATATCAAGATGGAATTTTTGGAGCAAGCGTTTGAGATTTGGGCGGTGTGCGCGAAAGCGGCGTACAGAGTGTTTTTACCGAAACTGTATAAAACAATCATCCCAGAACGATCGTCGGTGAAAGTTATTGCCAAGAAGAGGAAAATAATCGTGACGATGCAGAAGTACGATAACTACGAGTGGCGTTTTTTAAAAGTTTAATTTAGAATATGAAAATTATGTGAATGAAGACGTTACCGGTACGTATGCGTATATGCGTAAGTATACAAATGCATAAACGTTACCGGAACGTTATTGTCATTACAATTCCTCGTGCTTATTCACCATCTTATCTCCTTTCTTAATCCCACTCGACCATTTGCATGCCCCAATCCCAGAGCAGGCTTGCCAGTGATGTTCCTCCTCGATCATAAACAAGTCCACCAAATCCTTAAACGTCGCGCTCTTCACCATCGCTTCGCACTGCATCCCCAGAACCATCTTCTGCCTCTTACTCGACCACGGATGCGTCAAAATCTTCTCCTTTATGTCCTGTTTATCATCCTCCGTAAACTCTTTCTCTTCACTTTCGTGTTGCTTGAAAATGTGATACGCCAACCGTTTTGGATCGAACCTTTCCGCCTCGCCTTGCTCCAATTTCGCCATTGTATCTCTTCCGTGCAAACCAAAATCCACCTCAGCCTTCGCCTTGGACAAAACACTCACTGCGTGCTTCCCAATGTCCCCTTTCTCCAACTTATCTTGCAAATCCATCTTCGCCACTTTCTCCTTTAGCGTCGACGCCGTCACCAGAGCCTCCCACGCTCTCGCCAACGTCAAACCATCCTCGTACTTCACCCCATATAAATCGCTGATCTGATCGCACAACTCATCGTCGTCGATTTTTTCCAGCAATTTCCCTAACATTTCCTCTCTCGTCAATTCTGCTTCTCCTCCAGCTTCTTCGACGATATCCACGAGCATAGCTCGTGTCTCGTTGAGGACGGAAAAACACGATCCGCATTTAAGGCCTTCTGCGAACGCTTGTTGCATGTCGTCTGCGAATAAACCGGTGCCCTCGTCGTCTAAAGAGTACGCCGGGCCTTTTAACGGTTCCGGTTTCTTGTGTAAAGTGTCCGTGAAGTCTTGGCCGAACCTATCGCGATGTGAATGTGATGTTACGTCAATTGGAAAAAAAGATACGAGAGGGCGCGGCAGTTGACGCGGGACGATTCGCGTGATTTCATCCCGCGTTCAAAGCGCTCAAAAAACGCGTGCCAGCGCGCGACGCGCGGGAAAAAGAGACGCACTTGACCGCCCCGACCGAGCCTATCGCGGCACAGATGACGAGCTTTTTGAACATGACGTGAGTTGGGTGTCGTTTCGAAGTTTGATACGTAGTAAGTGTATGGCAAAAGAGAGGTCGAATTAATTGTGGAGAGATTTTGGAGCGATTTTTTTGTCCCACTTTTTGTTGTTATGAAGAGAGGAAAAGAAGGAGAGACATCGCTTTGTTTGACGCCGCGCGCGTACGACGCGCACTACGCTTCAATGTCTACTACAAACGCGTACGCATACACGTTGATGTCTACTCACAATAATCACACTCACGCGTTAACTTCCGTGACGAACCCGAGAGACTCTAACTGTTTCATGCACTCTCTCTCGGCTTTGACCGCGTGGAGAAGCGTTCGTCGGCCGTACGCGCCGCTCCCGACACTACTCTCAGAGACGGCACTACTGTGATATCCTCGTTCTTCTTCTTCTTCTTCTACTTCTTCTTCTTTTTCTAGGGAGAGGGGATTCCAGGACCGCGAGGACGAGCGAGAGAAGCGTCTTTGCCTTCGTCTTCGTCGTCCTCTGGCACTTTCCTCTTCTTCTCTGGAGTACTCTTCATCTCCCCCCAGATTGGTATCTAACCCGCCGCTCGATCTCGCGTGAACCCACTCACCGTCTACCGTCCACCGCTTCTCTCGCAACCAATCTTTTTTGTTCGGCGCGGATTCGCCCTTCCTTCTCTTCGGATAATACCAGCGTTTCATATTTTTCCCGTTGAATCCGTACAGCGTGACTTTTTCGCACTTGTGCAACAAGAGCAATGTCATAACCATGCCACTGGACGCGTGCTCCCCGAGCTTTCGAAAATACCTCGAATTGGCATACTCTATAAACCGCGGGTTCAGAGCGTGCGCTTTCTTCTCGACCAAACGCCTCAACTCTTCGTGTTGTCCGCACGGCACGTGACTCAGTTTCTGTTCCTGGCACCATTTGGCTAACACCGCCTCGTCGTCCTTCTCTCGATAGCCTTGAAAAATGGCATTCGTTAACCTCAAACTCGTCTTCTTCCCGACGTCTTTCTCGTACCCTTTCGTAGGCGCGTTGTTAAACCTCACGACGACTTCATTCGCGTCGATTTCCGCTCCAAGATTTGAACCGGACATGCTCGCTGCCGAAGAGACTATCGCGCACGACTTCGCGATGGCGCGTCTATTCGCATCCTTCTTCCCGTTCCCTTTTGAATTCATCTCGTGTTTTTCACCATCGTCCCCGAACACGTCAAACGTGGGAAGTAATGCAGCGGTTTCTTCCGATATGTCTTTTGGCACGTGCCAATACCGAGCGTCGTCGTTTTCTTCGTTCGACGACGTTTCATCAAAGTCTTCTGAAAAAACAACGTTTCGGTGCAAAGAAATCCATCCCCCATCGAAGGGGCCGTCGATGCAACTCGGGAGATGCGCTTTCGGTTCGTCGCACTTTTGTCCAGTAAACATCACCGGGCACCCTTTTTCGGGGTAACTTTCCGAGGAGAACGAGAAGGAATCGCCGCCTCGAGCGGCGTCTGCGGCGCGCACCGCGAGAAGAGCGATGAGAAGACGATGGAACAAAACGATTGTGTGCGCGCGAAGAACGCGTCGTGGGTGTTGAGCAATTCGTCGCGATGTCATCTCTCACGCGCACGCTACCGCGTTCCCAAAAGTCGACGGTGTTCGCTGGTGCACATCTCGCGCGCAAAAAGTGTTCGTACTCTCGCGTGGTGTGACGTAGTCGTTCGAACGAAAAATGAAGGATGAGTACTGATGGTATAGATGATTTCTTCTTCTCTTAAAGTCTAATATCGCGTACGTGTACAAAAAGTGGCGCGCGTGTACAATAAAAGACGGATGTCAACGTCAAACTCTCGCGTCTTCTCTCCGTCGTGGATACTTTCTCGGTGCGACTGTTTGGTTTCGTTTACGCTCGTTTGGCTAACCATTCGCTCATCTCCTCACCAATCGGTTCGCTGTACCCGCTCACGTGTTGTAAGTCGTGATGAAACTTTGCCGAACATCTCACCATGGTTTTATCTTTCGATCGACAGCGTTCGATGAACGATTCCGACCCGGAACAGTCCGTCATCGGGTCTTCGACCGAGTGGAACGCGATGACTGGGTGGGTAAACTTTTCGATCACCCCCGGTTTGTTTAAGCGTACGGTACCAAAGTAGCACTCGCACGCCGTTCTCGCGCGAATGCCTCGGACGCCCGAAGGCCAACAGAGCGGGTCGTCTTCCATCTCCTTTTGACACAAAGGGAACTTTTTGTTCTTGTGCGTCTTGCCAATTTCCCAAGTTGGCGTGAATATGGAAAACAAGCGCAAGATTCTCAGTATGAGTCTGTTCGACGCGTGTGCTCGTAACTTTTTCAACGATAACATTGGACACAAAAGCACCACGCCATCCGAGTATAAGTGCGGGTACTCAATAGCCGCTCTGGCAACGGTGAACCCGCCCATAGAAACGCCCGCTGCGAACACCTTTTTCGTTCGTTTCCTACCGCTGCCCTTTCTGCTACTTCTACTTCTACTCCTCTTCCTCGTCTCGTCGTCGCCGCTACAGCCGTTGTGCTTCTGTCGTACCAGTTCCATAAACCTCGCGTTATCTTCCATCATATCCGATTCCCGTTCGACGAACGCTTTGCATCCTCGCGCGCATTCGCTCCTTCCTGCCCCTTGCGTATCGTACGCGTAAAACGTCAAGCCTTTCTTATTCATCATCTCGATCCACGAGTTTTTATATTTGTTTCGCGGCGTTCCCATCGGGTTGCTTTGCAGCCATTCGAACATGGCGTGCGCCCCGGACCCGTGCGCGCCGACCACGACGCCGATCTCCTCCTCCTTTACCTCCTCCTCCTCTTCCGCCGCACCGACGCTCGTCGTCGCCTCCTTTTTCGTCTCGCCCCTTGGTTTTTTCTTCCCTTTCCCTCGCGTCGTCGTCGTCGTCGCGTCCCACGCGTACCATCGGATCTTCATCCCTTGCGCGTTCACGAAGTGTCCAGTCCTCGAGACGTTCGCGCACTTCAACGCGACCGACCGTTCCCACTTCGAACGCGGGAACGAAGGCAATGGGTCGTCCATTCCGTCGGACATATACAGTCGTCCCGGGGTCGTCGGAAACCAACTTTTATTAAAGGCGTCCGTCCTCCTCTTAAAGCGGAGGATATCGGAGGATTTTCCGAACCAGAAGACAGACCGAAAAAAAGATGTGAAGACTTTGGACGAAGAGAGAAGAGATCATCATCATCATCAAGCGCTTCT
>MDTC01106479.1_pt1 | contig 11480 bp, 9 predicted proteins | sample 811181 | NCBI WGS metagenome assembly MDTC01 (sample SAMN05326644, study PRJNA326480) | marine metagenome | isolation source: seawater | place: Pacific Ocean: North | collected 2011 | reverse complement strand
GTCTGGATCTCAGCCAGGCCTTCAAGTTTTAGGTACTAATAAAAAATGGATTGATGTAGCAACTAATAAAGGGTGGTTGATAATTAATTCTGGTGATATGCTTAATAAGTGTTCAAATAATTATTATCCTTCAACTATCCATAGAGTGATAAATCCGCCTGAAAATAGAAATATTTCAAGATATTCTATGCCTTTATTTTTACATCCAAGAGATGATGTTGTCTTAAATGAGAAATACACCGCTAAAAGTTATTTGGATAAAAGGTTGAAATCTCTAGGTTTAAAAAAATAATGCAAACAGCAAAGAAATCTAAATATGATTACCTTTTTAAACATAATATAGATAATTATGTAAAAAATATCATTGTTTATAATAAGAAAGATGTTTGGTCAATTGATCAAGCTTATGAATTAATTGATAATGAAGAACATATTATTTGGAAGAATTTATTTAGAAAGGTTAGGCCTCATGCCTATAATAGTAGTATTGATATGTTTAAAAATGGTTTAGATTTTTTATGTTCTCATGCAAATGAATTTGATTCAAAAATACCAAATTTAGATAATGTTTCTAAATTAATCATGAATGAAACAGGTTGGCAAATTAAACCTGTTTCAGGTTTTGTTGATGAAGTTATATTCTTTGAATTATTAGCTAATAAATTTTTTCCTAGCTCTGATATTATTAGGCTATCAAATAGATTTTATGATAAATACAAGAACACCAATGTTAAAAATGTCCTATCATATACTCCTGAGCCAGATATTTTTCATGAAATATTTGGTCATGCTCCATTTTTATTAAATAAAGATTATTCCTTATTACTTGAGAAAGTTGGTAAGCTTGGATGTTCAATTTTATCATCTGAAGTATTATCTAAAGATCTTATCACGCATAATTTAAAAAGATTGCAGAATTTTGTTTGGTGGACATTAGAATTTGGTTTAGTAGAAGCAAGTAATTCTATAGGATATGAAATATATGGTGCTGGTATTTTATCATCATTTGATGAAATTGAGCATGTTTTAAGTAATAAAGCTAATATAATAGAATATAATTTTGAAGAAATCATAATGACTCGTTTTGATTATAGTGATTTGCAGGATAGATATTATTTAATTGATTCATTTAATACACTTTTAAATGATTTTGATCGCAATCAGGATCAATTTTTTTATAATGAGCTAAATTAATATGTTATGCTTTATTTTTTTCTTAATTTATGAAAGTAATAATAAAAATACTTATTTAAATCAATTTGAATTGAACCCTTATGCAAGATTTTAAACTAATACAAGATTCCTTTTATAATATAGCTAAAGCTGCTCATACTATTAAAGACACTTACAGTCTGTACGAAAAAATACATTCAATTATAGGTAAGTTGATGTATGCTGGAAACATGTATATTGCTTTATATGATAAAGATTATCAAGAATTAGAATTTGAATATTATGTAGACGAAGTAGATAAAGATTTTACCGTTGGTTCAAAGCTTAAAATTAGTCATAAAAATGTTACAGCTTACTGCATTGAACAGAAATGTCCAGTCTTGCTAACTAAAAATGATATTATTAATCTTACAAAGGAAAAAATTATTAATCCTGTAGGTTCTATTCCTGAAACATGGTTAGGTGTACCCTTAATCACGCAAAATAATATTATTGGTGTAATTACAATTCAAAGTTATAATCCAAAGAATATAATAAATGATAAAGATAAAGATTTATTAAGTTTTGTTTCTGAGTTATTAGCATTATCTATTGAGAGAAATAAACTTGAGCTAAAACAGCTTGATTATCAAGAAAACTTAGAAAAAGAAGTTGAAATTAGAACTAAAGAATTATTTTTTGCAAAAGAAAAAGCTGAAGAAGCGACTCATGCAAAATCTGAATTTTTAGCAAATATGAGTCACGAGCTTAGAACACCTTTAAATGCTATTATAGGATACAGTGAAATTTTAATGGAGGATGCTAATGAAAATGATGATCATACTGTCGTAAGTGATTTAAATAAAATTCTTAAATCAGGAAAACATTTATTATCTTTGATTAATGAAGTTCTAGATTTATCAAAAATTGAGGCAAATCGATTAGATATTAATTTAGGTGAATTTATATTACAAGATATTGTTAATATGATTCAGGACTCTATTACTCCATATACTAAGATTAATAATAATACTTTAGAAGTCAGTATTCCTAATCATCCAATAAATATATATTCTGATGAACTTAAGTTTAAACAAATATTATTTAATATATTAACTAATGCTTGTAAATATTCTGAAAATTCAAAAGTTTTTTTGGAGATTAAAGAAAAAGTTGTTGATAATATAAAGTACCTTAGTATTACTGTTAAAGATCAAGGAATAGGAATAGAAAAACAAGAGTTAGAAGATATTTTTGATCCATTTACTAGAGTTAATAAGGAAAAAAACATTAATGTTGAAGGTACAGGTCTAGGATTAGCTATTTGTAAAGCATATGTAGATTTATTAAGAGGCAAGATATCTGTTAAAAGTAAGATAGATATTGGGACAACGTTTACTTGTATGATTCCATTTGATTATCATTCTAATACAAAAATAAATAAGAAGCTTAATTCTATTGATACATTAAAAGAAAACAATAAACAATCCTATAAGATCTTTATTGTTGATGATGATATTAAATTTTTAGATGTTATAAGTAGAAAATTATCTAATATGGGCTATACTGTTAAAACTACTAATAGTGGTGTTAATGCACTTGCAAAAATTTCAAAATTTAAACCTAATTTAATTATATTAGATATTATAATGCCAGATGTTGATGGTTGGACATTATATGGTAATATAAAAGAGAAAAAAGACTTAAGTGATATTCCTATAATTATAGTAACTATAGGAGATTACAATAAAATGTCTAATGATTTTGGAGCTAGTGGTTTTATCAAAAAACCTATCGAATGGAAAGATTTATATAGTCTCTTATTAGATTACAATTTAAAACCTAATGGCAATGTTTTAGTTGTTGATGATGATTTATCAACAAGACAATTACTAAATAAAATGATTAGTAAAGAGGGATTAAGTGTAAAATTAGCTGAAAATGGAAAGGATGCTATTTCTAAAATTAAAAAAACAAATTTTGAATTAATAATTTTAGATTTGGTTATGCCAGTAATGGATGGTTTTGAATTTTTGAAAAAAATTAAGAAAATTAAAAAATACTCTAAAATACCAATAATAGTTGTAACGTCTAAAGATTTATCAAAAGATGATTATGATATGTTAAAGGGAGATGTTATAAGAATTGTACAAAAAGGTTCATATAAATCTGATGAGATTTTGCAATATGTGAATAAGGTAATAAGAAATAAAAAATAATTTAAGGAATTGAAATGAAAATTTTGTTAGTTGAAGATAATGAATTAAATAGAGATATGCTATCACGCAGATTAATAAAAAAGGGTTATGCAGTCATAATTGCAGTAAATGGTAAAGAAGCTATTGATAAGTCTATAGAAGAAAAACCTGATATTATCTTAATGGACCTTAGTCTGCCAATTATAAATGGATGGGATGCAACTCGCGAAATAAAATCTAATCAAGAAACATCTAATGTTCCAATTATTGCTTTAACTGCGCATGCTATGGCAGAAGATAGAAAAAAAGCATTAGATGCAGGATGTGATGAATATGATACTAAACCTATTGAATTTGATGGACTCCTGGGTAAAATTAATAGATTAGTAGGTGATGAGTAGTAATAAAATAAATTCAAGTAATTTTCTTTATAAAAAATTTAAACATGATTTAAAGAATCCAATTAATGCTATGATTGGATATAGTGAATATATAATTGAAGATATAGAATCAGATGATTATATAATTCATATCACTGACATTAATTCAATTTTTAAAATTTGTAAAATGATAAATGATAAAATAGAACTATCATTTAAAAATATTGATGATGAATTAGTTGATATTGACATATTCCAATTTGAAGTAAGATCTAATCTTTGTTCAGTTATAGGCTTAATAGAAATGATTTTAGATAAGCGAAATAATTCTTCGGATAGCAATGATGATGATGAATTTAGTAATTGTATAAGTAATATATATAAATCTTGTAAAACTTTACTTGAAATAATTGAAAATATAAAAATTTATATAAAGGAAAGTCTTAAAAAAAATAAAATAAACACACTAGATTCATTGTCTAATGACCAATATAAGTCTTTTAAGAATAAAATAAATACAGTTAAATATACTGGTAAAATTCTCATTATAGATGATGATGTACTAAATGCTGAATTGATGTTTAAAATATTAGATAAATTAGATCATGAAGTTACTATGTCTCATAATGCAGATGATGCATTGAATGCGATAAGTTCAAAACATTATGATTTGATATTGCTAGATATTATAATGCCTGATATTAATGGTATCGAATTGCTCCAAATGATTAAAAAAAATAATCATTATTTTGATGTCCCTGTAATAATGCTTTCAGCCCTTGATGATCTTGAATCAATTGTTGATTGTATTAATCTTGGTGCTGATGATTATATTACAAAACCAATTGATAAAATATTATTAAATGCTAGAATAAATAGTTGTTTAGAAAAAAAAGAATATAGAGATAAAGAAAAAGATTATTTGAAAAGAATTAAAGAAGAAGAAAAAAAATCTAACGATTTATTACTCAATATTATGCCAGAAAGTATTGCAGAACGTTTAAAAGCTGGAGAAATTAATATTGCTGATAGATTTGAGAATGTTAGTGTTTTATTTGCAGATATAACAGATTTTACAAGTTTTTCATCAAATGTTTCTCCTAAAGTTATAGTAGAAGAATTAAACAATATATTTTCAGTATTTGATGACTTAGTTGATAAATATAATGCTGAAAAAATTAAAACTATTGGTGATAATTATATGATAGCTAGTGGTATACCATATAAAAACAGACTACATGCAGAAACAATTATAGACTTAGCTCTAGAAATGAACGAAGCTGTAGAAAATATAAATAAAGATTTAGGAATAAAAATTGGAATTAGTTCTGGGGAAGTAGTTGCTGGTGTTATTGGCAAAAGAAAATTTATTTATGATTTATGGGGTGACACTGTTAATATTGCCAGTAGAATGGAGAAGTACGGTGAAAATCATAAGATTCATGTTTCAAGTGATACCTATAATATTGTTAAAAATAAATATAATTTTTCTGATAAAAATGTTATAGATGTTAAAGGTAAAGGTGAAATGGAAACTTTTTTTTTAAAAGATAAAAAGTAATAATTATTAATTATTATGGGAAAAACCTATAATGCCCTCTAATAGGATAATCAAAAATTGCATCTTCCATAACTGGCCCTTTTCCAATATTATGTACTATCAGTGGATTATTTGTTCTAGTAGATATTTTGTCAACAACTACTCCTATATGCCAAGGACTAGATCCCTTTAAATCCCAAGTGATAATATCCCCTGGTCTATAATCATCTTTATCAGTTGATATAGGTATAGATTTTCCATATTTGCTTAAAAAAAATTCTAAATTTGGTACTCTTCTATGATCTATGTTAGAATCTGCTCTTCGTTGATTTGGCCAATGTTTTTTAATTGGGTAATCTGAAAAATTATTTTTTATATCTTCATGTATTAATTTTTGTAAATCTATATTAATTTTTCTGTAAGAACGTATTATAACATCTGTGCAAACACCAAATTTATCAGGTATATCTCCGTTAGGATATTCTATATTAAAATACTTTCCATTATATGTTATTTTTTGAGTAGTTCTATCAATTGCTGCAGTTACAAATTTTTTTTGAACAGCATTTTCTATTATAATATTTTTATATTTATTATTACATGCAAATAATACAATTAGTATAATTATGTAATTTATTTTTTTCATATTATTAGTAATTATTTAATTAAAACTATTTTCTTAATATTAGAACCAATGTTATTAATATTAATCTTAACAAAATATATTCCACTTGATTGACTTGTTGCATTCCATATTACTGAATGCTTTCCCTTATGAATATAACTATTAACTAAATTTTCAATTTTTTGTCCATTAATGTTATAAATAGATAAATCAACTACAGAATTGTCAACTAAGTTAAAATCTATATTAATTGATGGATTAAATGGATTTGGGTAAGTTGATATTATTTCTTCATCCATTTCATGGTTTTTAAGATTTAAAATTTCAGGATATTTTGCATTACCCATTCTCATGTCTGGTTCAAAAATGATATTTTGCTCAATATCGTAATATTCACCACTTAAAGTATTATAAGCTTTAAAAGAAATAATATCTGAATTGTTTCCATATATCATTATAGGATGAATGATTTTATTATTTAGAGGAGAATGCTTGCTAGTTGCTTTACCAATACAATTATTACTGCTATTATATGCTAAAAGAATATAGTTTGTAGGATTAATTATTTCTAAACTGTTTGAATCAGTTAATATTGAAGTTATTGAACCATTATATTCGTAATTATGAATATTTAAATTAGTTTCTATATCATTATAACTTAATTTGCTACTTATTATATTTCTATCAAAATTATCATATGTATTATATATGAAATCAATATTTTCATTAAGATATATTAAGTATCCATTAAGAGGATTCATTGTTTCTAGAGTTCCAAACCATCCAAATTCAGAGTAATAATCTGCATATTCAGATTGGCTTTTTATATATGTTGCATAACCATTTGGAATATTAAATAATGCATTTTCTAGAGTATATGAATCTTCTGGTGAGTATCCTATCCAATTCCATCCACTGTTTAGTGAAAAGATTGTTGAGTCAATATTAATATATTCACCACGTAATGCTAGTGCATCACTACTTAGCATATTAATTTTATACATAGATAAATTGTCGATATTTTCAAGCGTACCAAACCAACCAAAATCATTGTAATAATCTGCATATTCTGATTGACTTTTAATATATGTTGGCGATTCTATTTCATTAAAAATACTATCTAATGACATATCTGTAAACAATTGATTAAATGAAATCCAATTCCAACCTTCATAATAATGAGCTAGAGGAATACATTTATCTAAAATAGCTTGATATTGTATTCCAATTGAAGTTGTAATGTTGGAATTCTCGAAACAAATTTTATCGCCATTTGTTTCAAAATTAATATTAAGAATCGTTTGTTCTCCAGAGAGAAGATTAGAATCATTATTTGAAGCAGATAGAGAATTGTCTTGTGGAACGATGTCAAAATTTGATGCCAAAGCTGTACCACCTATTATATCATTAATGTTAAAATCTGTGATAATAGGTGGGAGGGTATCATTAGGATCATAGCTGCTAAATGCAATATTGAAATCAGATACATCAAATTCACAATCCATTATAATTTCTATATCTCCTGAAACAATATTTGTTTCATTATTTAAACTAACATTAATATCACCAAATTTTAGTATTCCTACAGGGCAGTCAGGAGAGCAGTTTTCAAAATTATCAATGCAGTCTCCATCAAAAAAATATTCAGCACAATTTAAATTTGCAATAGTTGAAATTCCATCATTACAATTTCCATCTTCAAGATAATTAATATCAATACAGTTTTCATTGCAATCTAAAATCTCATTGTTATTGCAATTATTTTGCCCTCCATCATTATCATCAGGACCAATAGCACCTTGGTCTATCCATTGCGATATTAAATCAATTGTAGTTCCATCTAAAGAATTTTCTGGAGGCATAGGTAAACCTGGAGCTAATCCTTGTAATTTTTGTATTAATAAGCTATATGTACTATTTCCTGGAATTACAACATCACCAGAATTACCACCTAAAATAAGTCCTTGATATGATGAAAGGTCTAATCCACTTTCATGATTTGAGTTTGAATGACAGTAACTTGTGCAATTACTATCAAAAATTGTTTGAATATCACTTGTATAACTAATTGTATCTTCATTGCCATCACCTCCAGTAGAACCTCCTGTTCCTCCAGTTGATCCATTGTTAGAACAGTCATCTTCAAAACAAATATATGTATCTAATTCTTCACACCAAAAATTGGGTCCATTTCCATTGCATATTCCACACTCGTCATAAATAGCACTTCCATTACATTCATTGTTGCAATCATAATTAATACAATTACCATCACAGTCATAACCTAAATCACTATATATGCAACTATTATCGCTTATTTCAGCCCATTGATTGAAATTGCAAGATTCTAAATCAATGCATCCATAAAAATTTCCAATTTCTTCAATTATATTTCCTGTTAATGAAAATCCTTGCAAAGTATTATTGTTTTCTAATGTGTTTGTTGAGATTGTAAAATTTGATTCAGATACTATTCCACCAAAAGTATTTATAACATTTAAACCTGATATTGAAAACTGAAATCCAGTAATATTTTGGGTGTTTTTTATATATATAGGAATTGTTCCGCTTGGTTCTATTAAATCAATGCATTCGCTTGTTGATACTACTAAAGATTCACTATTAATTCCTAAAAAGAGAGGATTGTTAATGCAAGCTTCTTCTGATAAGTTATCATATGAAATATAAGTTAAAATACCTCCATCTAAAGGATATAATCCTAAAAGAACTTGAGATTCATTGCATGCTAAATTATTACCATCGCATATACCGCATTCATCAATAACACTATCTCCTCCACATTCATTATTACAATCTGTGATTCCACCACTGCAATTGCAATTACCTTCTGGAATATCATAACATCCACATTCAAAAATTTGACCGTCCCCATTACAAACTCCACATTCATCTAATATATTACCGAAACAATCACATTCGTTTTCTGATGAACCGCAATCAATGTTATTAATAACAGAAAACAATCCATTAAAGGTTCCATTCCCTGTTGATACTGTATAGTTAACATCAATTTCAGTTTGTTCGCTAAAATCCCATATTTTAATTAATATAGAACTACCTTGGCTATAACCAGGCAGGATGGGGCCTCCAAATTGAGATAAATCAATTCCTCCAATAGTTACAACTTCTAATTGTTCTGAATTCCATAGACCTGTACCTACTAATAATAACCCTGTGTTCCCTTGTGAATCTAAAATTCCATTAGTATCAAAAATTCCTATTTCATCATTATTGTTTAGAATAGGTATATTTTCATCAAAAATAAATAATGTTGATTCGCCTGTTTCTGTTATTTCAAGATTAAAATGTTGAGTGTAAATAAAGGAAAGTAATATTATATATAGATAAGCTTTAATCATGTTTTAATATAATGACAAATATTTTAAAGCTTAATATAATGATTTCTTTATGCTTATTATTTTTTTATTTTCATCTATATAGACATGAAGAGAACTAATGCTTGTTCCAAGTTTATTTTTTTTAGCTCCAAGCTCTTCAACAGGTATAAGAATATTAGCCTTTGATGCTTCCCATATCAATATAGAATTCCCCGGTTGACTTAAATCTTCTATTTGCTTATCAAATGGACCTATAATGGTGGTAATTTCATTGTAATTTTTACCTATCCAAATATCATTAAGTGTTTGATCGCTTATAAACATTGGACTACAAGAAAAGATTAATAATATTAATATTAGTGTTTTCATAATCAAAAATTAAATAAATATAATATATATAAAAAATATATTACTTTTTTTTATAAAAAATGATTATTTAATTTGAATAATGAAAGTCGTTCAGAAAATCTGTTTTTTATAATAAAAATTATATAAATAAATGAAAAGCATAGTATTATTTAAAAATAATTTAAGATATAATGATAATCCTATTTTAAAAAGGGCAGTTGAAGAATCCTCTTTAATTATGCCAGTTTTTATTTATGATACAATCAATTTCAATAAAGATTTAGGAGGAGCATCAAAGTACTGGCTTTATCATTCTTTAACTGATCTAAATAAATCATTAAATAATAATTTATCTTTCTATTTAGGAGATACTATCAAAATTTTAAAAAATTTAATTGATAAGCACTCGATTGATAATATTTATTGCGAAGAACCTTTTTTAGAAGAAGATATTAAAGTATGTGATTTAGTATCAAATATATTATTAGAAAATAAAGTAAAAATATATTTTTTAAATTCTACGTTACTTTGGAAACCAAAAGATATATATAAAAAAGATTTTACCCCATATAAAGTTTTTACTCCATTTTATAAAAGAGGATGTTTAAATATTAAAGAACCTGACTTGCCTGTTGGTAAACCTGGAACACCTAAATATTTGGAATGTAAAATAAAGAATAATATAGATGATTTAAATATTCTTGATGAAAAAAAATGGTATGATAAATTTAATAATAAATGGGATATATCAGAAAAAGGAGCACAAAATATTCTTGAAGATTTTATCAATGAGAATATTTATAATTATAAAGTTGGTAGAGATTTTCCCTCATCAAATTCTAATTCTAAACTATCTCCATATATAAGATTTGGATTAATATCAATCCATCGAATATGGTACACTGTAAATAAGTTGAATCCTGATGACAACATATTACATTTTAAGTCTGAAATTGGTTGGAGAGAGTTCTCATATTATCTTCTATATCATTTTCCTCAAATGCAATTTGATAATCTAAGGACAAAATTTGATAAATTTGAATGGGACAATTCAAAAAGCAAGTTTAAAGCTTGGTGTAGGGGGGAGACAGGTTTTCCGATTATTGATGCAGCTATGAAAGAATTATGGGAAACTGGTTATATGCATAATAGAATGAGAATGATTACAGCTTCATTCTTAGTTAAAAATTTATTAATAGATTGGAGATGGGGAGAAAAATGGTTTTGGGATTGTTTGTTTGATGCTGACCCAGCATCAAACATTGCAGGTTGGCAATGGGTAGCTGGTACAGGAGCTGATGCAGCTCCATACTTTAGAATATTTAATCCAATACTCCAAGGTGAAAAGTTTGATGCAAAAGGGAAGTATACTCTAAATTATTTACCTGAATTAAAAAACATACCTATTAAATATTTGCAAAAACCATGGGATTTTGAGGATGGAAGTATTTATATTGAACCAATAATCAACTACAAGGATTCAAGAAAAAAAGCATTATTAAGATATTCAGAGCTTAAGTAAGTAAAGCTATCTATTCTTTCTATTACTTCTTCTTTTTTTAAATCTATTTTTATTTCTATTATTATTTGGCTCTGGTCTTTTTTCATTTTGGCTAAATTCTATTACAGATAGAGTTTTTCTATAATGTCGTATGTTACTCATTTTCAAAATAATTGATTCGGCCATATTAGCATTAACTTCAAAAGTTGAATTATACTTGTTGATATTTATTTTTCCAATTTCAGTATTTCTTGATCTTATTGATTTATTTATAATTTTAATAAGTGATTCTGGGGTTATCTTATTTGATCTACCAATATTTATAGATAATTTCATCATTGTAGCATTGCCACTACTTTTATTTTGATTTGAAGAAT
>MDTC01254077.1_pt1 | contig 11481 bp, 7 predicted proteins | sample 811181 | NCBI WGS metagenome assembly MDTC01 (sample SAMN05326644, study PRJNA326480) | marine metagenome | isolation source: seawater | place: Pacific Ocean: North | collected 2011 | reverse complement strand
GATATAACGTCGTAGTGTTGGTCGCCTGTTTTATCGTAAATAATTTGGTCATTTTGTACTTTATTTTGTACAAAATTATTTGTAATTACAATTTTTTTTCCGCTTTCCGAATTGATGATTAGCTCAAAGATATTTAGCAATTTACGGGCATCACCACCCGATAATTTTATCAAAGCTTCGGTTTCTTGAAGTTTGATATTTTTTTTCACAACAGCTTCATCTGTTTTAATTGCGCGTTGTAATAAAGCTTTGAGATCCGCTTTTTCAAATGGATTTAAAGTATAAACTTGACAGCGTGATAACAAGGCTGATATGACTTCAAAACTTGGATTTTCAGTGGTCGCACCGATGAGGGTCACCCAGCCTTTTTCCACGGCTTGTAATAAAGAATCTTGTTGAGATTTACTAAAACGGTGGATTTCGTCAATAAATAAAATGGGATTTTTTATAGTAAAAAGACTTCCTTTTTGCTTGGCTTTATTAATAACTTCTCGAACATCTTTCACCCCAGAGTTTATTGCACTGAGGGTGTAAAATGGCCGTTCGGATGATTTGGCAATGATATTGGCTAGTGTTGTCTTTCCTGTACCTGGAGGTCCCCATAAAATCATGGATGGAATCAGTCCTTGATGTAAAGCTTCTGTAAGGGCTCCATTTTCTCCAATTAGGTGTCGTTGGCTTATATAATCTTTGAGCGTGTTTGGTCTTAGCCTTTCTGCTAGCGGTGTATTCATATTACAAAGTAAACTTTTTTTTTAAGTTATTTCTACTTTTGTATTTTTATGTCAATGAAGTCAAATTATTCTTTTCAGTTCACAACTGGTGTTTTTGGGTATCCTCTTTTATTTTTATTATTGATATGGGTGGTTTTCTGGGCTGAACTCCGCTTAGGGCTGGATTTAAAATCTTATGGGATTTATCCGCGGACAGCAAAGGGCCTTGTTGGTGTTTTTTCTAGTGTTTTTATTCACGGATCTCTATCCCATTTATACCATAATAGCCTTCCTTTGTTTGTGCTTTCTATGGCTTTATTTTATTTTTATAGACCATTGGCCTGGCGGCTTATTTTTTGGGGAATTATCCTCTCAGGCCTATTAACGTGGTTTATAGGAAAATCGGTCTACCACATTGGTGCTAGTGGTTTGGTTTATGTTTTAATCAGCTTTTTATTATTCAAAGGTTTGCTTTCAAGACATTACCGTTTGATAGCGCTTTCGCTCGTTGTGGTGTTCTTTTATGGAGGTATGTTATGGTATATTTTCCCAGTTAAAGAAAAAATGTCCTGGGAAGGACACCTATCGGGCTTTGTCTTGGGTATTTTCTTTGCATTATTATTTAAATCATATACTCCAAATTCAGAATCTTATACTTGGGAATCCGAGGATTATGATCTTTCTGAGGATCCATTTATACGGCAATTTGATGCCGATGGTAATTTTATTGATAAGGCAGAACCTGAACATTCTTCAGGGAATATAGAGATTAATTACAACTACAAATCAGAGGATTGACGTTGGCGGATAGCTTCGTATAAAAAGACTCCACAAGCGACCGAAACATTTAAAGATGCGATGTTACCGAACATTGGAAGTTTGGCTTTGGCATCCACTATTTTTAGTACTGATGGGGAAATACCTTTACCTTCTGAACCCATGACAATGGCACAGGCTTTTGTGAAATTTGTAATATATAGCGAGTTCTCGGTTTTTTCAGTTGCAGCAATGATTTTTATGTCTGAAGCTTGGAAATAGTATAAGGCATCTTTGATGTGATCAACTTTGCATATTGGAATATTAAAAACAGCGCCTGTACTTGTTTTAATGGTGTCTCCATTGATTGGAGCACTGCCTTTTTTTTGTATGATAATCCCGTCAACTCCCGCACATTCAGCAGTTCTTATAATGGCTCCGAAGTTACGCACATCACTCAATTGATCCAATACCAAGAATAGCGGGTGTTTTTTAGTTTCTTTTACAGCGGTTACCAAAGCATCTAAATCGTAAAAAGAAATGGGGGACATTTGTGCCACCGCTCCCTGATGGTTGTTAAGCGTCAGTCGGTTTAGCTTTTCAACTGGCACATAGCTAAAATTAATGTTTTTTTTTCGAATCTTTTTTTCCAGTTGAGTAAACAACTCCCCTCTCAGACCTTTTTGCAAGAATATTTTGTCAATAGACTTGTCGGCTTCAATAGCTTCCAGTATGGCACGCAATCCGTAGAGTTTAGTTTCTTTTTGCATGCTGTAAAAATACAATTTAATTTAGTTGTGATGTCATAAAAAAGACGGGCAACTCCCCGTATTTTTTATAATTTCAATGAGTAGTTATTTGAGCACTATTTTTTGCTGCATCGATGCATTTCCTTGTTTTATTTTTAAAACATAAATTCCTCTTGCTAAGGATGTAGTTTTAATTTGACCTCTTGTTATAGAATTTCCAGAACTGATGGTTTTTTTATGTACTTGACGCCCTTGTATATCATACAATGAAAGAAGCGCAGGTTTTGAATTCTGTGATGGGAATTTAAAATTGATTATGTCATTTGCAGGGTTTGGCCAGACTTTAATTTCACTAAGCGTATTATTATTAAAACCTAACACCATACCTGCTCCAGTGACGATTAATGAAAAGTCTTGATCAGATGTATCAACCCCCCCTTTATGTGTAACTGTAAGTGTATAAGTCCCTGAAATGGGATTATCAACATCTATATTTTCTACGGTATCTACTAAATTATCTCCAGTAGTAGCTAATCCAGAAATGTCATTTAGATCTAGTTTCCATGGGAAATAAATATTGTTTCCATCGGGTGAATAAATTCTTAAATCCAAATCGTTTACCAATGCAGGTTGTGGACTATTTAATTGACCATTACGAGATGTCCCAGGTGGATCTGTCCAACATAGAGTTGCGCTCAGTGGTTCACCAGCAGAAACATCAAAAGATACAGTGTAGGTTTCTCCTATATTTACTGAACTCTCAGTAATTAATGCATCTTCCGATGAAGCTGCCAAAATTGTTTCAGCAGCAAATTTAGAGTTTAAAAGTCCCCAACCAAAAATTGGATCTGGTCCAAATCTTGCACCGTCTTCACTAGCAGTGTGACATGCCAACCCTTTGAGAGTAGCAGATTTCATAAAACTACCATTTAACTGATTATAATATTGTTGTAAAAGAAGTAGGGATCCAGATACATTGGGGGCTGCCATCGAGGTGCCTGTTGAAACACTGTAAGCCAGGTCGTTACCACTATCTGCTGAATATAATTGAGTTCCGTCCCCAGCAATATCTGGTTTTATTCTACCATCATCAGATGGTCCTTGACTACTACTATCATTTATTGATAGACTTATTACATTTCCGTTAATTACAAATGGATTATTCGCATTTGCAACAACTAGGTTATTTTTTGCATTTTTCTCGGCAGTTAATTTATCAAATCCTGACAATAATCCTCCAGAATAGCTTGATTCCCCGTCATTTCCTGCAGAAACGACTTGAAGATAGTAAGGGGCTAGATAAGGAATATTATCCCAATTAGCAGCATCAGAATCATAACAACCCATGAGCCATGTCGGTGAATTTTGTTCATTAGTATCTGGATCTCTGACTGGGAAACCATAAGAGTGGTTAGAAATAAGTAAGCCTCCAAACCTTGCTTGATTTAGCACTTCTGTGTAATCATTTGACCAATTATAAGAAACCAATTGAGCTTGAGGCGCCATTCCTTTTGCATTATCCCGATACCCTCTGCCTACCATTGTACCCGCAACATGTGTTCCATGACTGTCAATACTACCTCCATCTCCATTTTCTACTCTTGACGTTGTCGAAGTATCACTTTCTCTAAATTCGTAATGTGTCATTCGTGCAATGCCTTCGTCCCAAATGCCAATGAACATATCTTGACCCTCAAGATTTATTCCCAAACCACCCCCATTGTGAAGAAAATTTGTTCTTGTTGCTTTGGCACTATTTACATTATCGGTCGTTTGGTAAACAGGTTTACCATCTATAATCCTAGCAAGGTGGTAATTTTTGTTACCTGATCTTATTACTCTTTTAAAGGTTTTATTTTCTTTTAAAAATTTATTTATACTTTCTTCAACTTTTTCATTTTCGTTTTTTAATCGGATCTCTAATTTTTCTATAGCATCAATGTCATAGTTTTTAATAATTTTTTTACGCTCCTCTAATGTTTGAGCTGACGAAATAAAAAAACTAATTGAGATTAATAATAAAGTGGTTTTTTTCATTTTGGGATTTATTTAAATGAATAGGGCTGTCTTTACATTTAAAAACAGCCCTAAAAAATAAACTTAATTTAACTATTACAAAGGTGTGTATATCGAAACACCTTCTTCGGAGTATCCTTCACAAAACCAAGATATTGTAATAACTCCAGTATCTGGGTCTACAGAATTGACGCCACCAGTAGTAGGTACAACCGGTCCCCAATAATCAGATTGACCAGTCCAAGTGATGTTTTCGCAAAGTTCTGAGAACGTCAAAGGAGATTGGGAGGTGCCGTATGCAGCCACATATGGTCCTACAGAATAAAGTCCTCCAGTGATATCAGTAACTGAAAATTGTCCATTTCCAGCATCAAAAATCTCAGCATCCATAGTATGGCTGGGGAAATCTGGTAAGAAATCATGTGTAACATATGTCGTTGATACAGAATACATTCCTGCTAATGCCAAGACATCACAACGCTTGATTGTGACTTCGAAACTTGAAGCGTAATCAGGACTTAGACCCATTCCAACACTACGATCGTTAGATTGCATAACAACATCAAATATGTAAGTATTACTTAAATTGAAAGCTAAATTGGCTAAATCAATGTTTAATGTTATCGTACCATTTAAATTGTTGGCTGGAATTGTAGCACTACCAGAGCTCGAAGTGAGTATATCACTCGAAGTTCCTTGAACATCAGAAATAACATAATCAAGTGTTATACTACTTGTGTTTATAGGTGCTGTAAAACGAAACGGAATATCAACACTTGATATTTGATCATTTATCAAATCATCGTTAATAAATGTAGCAGCTGGGTCTGTTCCGTCAAATTGTAACCAACCACTTTCTGGGTTCTCTTCTCCTAAACCGTTGTTATCATCATCACATGCTACAAAAGCAGCTATTGATAGAAGAAGGATTAAATATTTATTAATTTTTTTCATTTTTTTCATTTTAAAATTAATTTTTCTCTAATAAAAATTCGACTTCAACAGCAGCTCCACAACTTGCTGGTTCATCATCAATAGCGATTATTGTAAAAGATGAGTCATCAGCAGGATCGTAGCTCCCCGTTTGAGTTGATGGTCCTATTGTGGTAGACGAACCACAGCCCACATTAGTTGCTTGACCTGTAGGAACTTCAACAACACCATCACAAGCTAAATTAAAAGCTAATGTCATGTCACCAAAAGAACCAAGGTCAGGATAAATACCTGAAGTAAATTCTCGTGCTGTTATAGAAGCACTACCTTGAGAAACTGTTACTGTACCGTTACCTAGAACAACAGAACCAAATATTCCATTTATTAATGTTGTTAAGGTGTAATCTCCAGTAAAATCAGCCTGAAGAGGACAAATTTTAGTCATCTTAACTGAGTGAGGCTGTGATGAAAATTCACCACCGTCACTTACAGATTCAATTTGGAAAACAACTGTGGAGGGGGAACCAACAGGAATATTATCGTTATATCCAGTTAGTGTTAATGCACCAAAGTATTCTCCACCAGGGATTGTTACAGACAAGTTGTCTACGTCATATTGGTCTTGTGTAGCAGTACTCAGTTCTTCGTCAATTGACAAAGTTACCGTTCTATCAGCATTTGATAGGGTACTAACTCCAACTCCAATTTCTATAACTCCATCATTAGGACTTATTACATCAAGGAGTGTTTCCGCGCCATTTTCAAAAAATGCAAAAGTAGCGCTTGTATTTGGGTCATAAATAACATCTTCGTGTTCACCACAAGAAAATACCATTATTGACAATAATAATATTGATAGCTTTTTCATAATATATAATTTTCTATTAGTTACCATATCCTGGATTTTGAACAATTGTTGGGTTTGCATTTAATTCAACTTGTGGAATTGGTAAGGTTAATCTGTGGTCGCTTGGAAGCATTGTACAGTTTCCTCCAGCCGCACAATCACGTGGATCTCTGTTAATTCCTGTGTTTAATCTGTCTTTAAACCTTTTGATATCCAAGTATCTATGACCCTCAAAAGCAAGTTCTAGCCTTCTTTCTTTCAAAACAGCGTCGTAAGCATCAGTTTGAGAAGAGTAAGAATCCAAAGCTGTATTAGATCCCAAACGTACATCTCTAATTTGTTTTAAAGTTGCTGCAGCTCCACCGAGATCATTAGCAGTAACTTGCGCTTCCGCTTTGATTAAGTACATTTCCGAAACCCTCATGACCTTCACGTCACTCAAGAAAGGAGAAGCATTTCCAGGATATTTGTTAATCAAATGAATGTTATTAGCTGGATCACTTGGCCCACCATTGTTAGTATTGAAATTGATGTTAGCAAACAATCTGATATCTGATGGATCGTGTGCATCATGTAAACTATTTGAAGCTTCAATAAACGGACCTGCAGAGTTAGTGAAATACCAAAGTCCTCCGACTAATCCTGATGTTCTTGCCGCTTTAAAAATAACTTCATCGTTGTTTGTATCTGTAAACATACTTAAATAACCAAGTTGATTTACCAAAGTATAAGTATCAATCAATGATTGAGCATGTGTAATTGCACTGGCATCATTTTGCAACAATGCCAATCTAGCTTTGAGCCCAGTTACAAAATCCTGTGTAATGTATTTATTGTCCGTTTGATTTCCAGATAACATTGCACTAGCCATATTTAGATCTGATTCAATGAAAGCATACACTTCAGCATTTGTATTTCTAGGAAGGGTTTCATTAACATCCGGTACTCTATCAGAAATTATGATAGAAAGTTCATCACTGTCAAGGTAATCCGTAGTGAAATATGAAGCCAAAGTTAAATGGCCTACAGCTCTCAATGTGTAAAGCTGACCTTTAAGGTCATCTAGTTCACTTTGTTGTGAGCTGTCTACAGAAATTACTTCTGCAGCCTCTAAAACTCTATTACACTGGTTGATAAGGCTATAATTACTATTCCAAAGCCCTGTTGTATTACCATCTCCTGCAGTAAGTGCCCAGTTGTAAAAATTAATTTCCTGTCCACCGTTATCATATCCAGGCTTACAATTGTCCGTAAACACAGAATTGATTAGGATATCATTTTCAGGACTGTACCTTGAATAAGCACCGTTCAGACCTAATTGAAGATCTTCAAGTGTTTCAAAAGTTACGTCACTTGTTAAATTCCCAACAGGGAAAATATCTGTAGCGTCCTCGCATGAAAAACTGGCGAAGATTAAACCACATACTAGTATTAAATTATTTATTTTTTTCATCGTTATTTTATTAAAAATTAACATCTAGACCAAGCGTGAATATCTTTGAAGTAGGGTAGTCGAAGAAATCACTTGATCTAAAACTAGATTCAGGATCCCATCCTCTCCATTTGCTCCAAGTAATAAGATTTTCTGCTTGAACAAATACTTTTATTTTGCTTATTGCAGATCCTTCTTTTAAAAGTCCATCAAAGTTGTAACCAAGAGTTATATTTCTCAATCTTAAAAATGATGCATCTTCTATATATCTGTCAGTTAATCTATTTCGGATAGATTCTGTTGATAATGCTGGGATACCAGTAACATCTCCTACTTGCTGCCAAGCATTAGCAAGGCTTGTTGAAGAGTTGGATAAACTTGTCAAAGTTGGATCTTCAATTACACCAAGACTACCATTGTTTCTATAAATATCAGCAACAAATGAAAATTGTGTGTCTAAAGAAAAATTCTTCCAGTTACTGTTAAAACCAAAACCACCTTGATATGTAGGATAGATAGCTTTATCAATGAACACTCTATCATCTTCAGTGTAAAGGTCAGTAATGTTTCCATCTACGTCGTAATAAAGGTTTTGACCGTTAGCAGGATTTACTCCAGCCCATCTTACAGCAAAGAAAGATCCAATGGGCCTTCCTTCTGATAAGATCGTTCTTCCGCCATTATCCACATTTTCACCACTTGGCAGTTTTGTAATCTTATTTTTGTTATGAGATCCGTTTGCAAAAATAGAAATTGAAAAATCTTCACTAGTGTATGCTTGCCAGTTAAGCGCCAATTCAACTCCCTTATTGTTCATAGAGCCAATGTTTGCTTGAATAGCATTTGCACCGTTGATACTAGAAATTGGGAATGACTGGAATAAGTCTTCAGTACTTTTGTCATATATATCAATACTACCGCTTAATTTTCGATCAAGCACAGTGAAATCAATACCAAAGTTTGTCTGGTATGAAGTCTCCCATTTTAGATCTGCATTAGCAATTGAGGTAGCATAATATGCTACAGTATTGTTGTAACCTCCCCCTTGGCCATAAAGGTCATAGGTTTGTGTAGTACCACCATAATATCCGCCAGTAATACGGTCATTACCTGAAGTACCATATGATAATCTTAACTTAAGCTTATCGAAAAAGTCACTGTCTGCCATGAAGCTTTCGTTGTGCATGTTCCACCTACCGGAGACGGACCAAAAAGTAGCCCATTTGTTGGAGTTCGTAAATCTGGATGAGGCGTCACGTCTAAGTGAAGCTTGCAATCCAAATCGGCCGTCGTAATCGTACTTTAAAACTCCAAAGTAAGAAAATAAACCAACACTAACCTCACTAGATCCTACAAAAGGAATGTATGGGAATTCCGCAGCACCATCTATAACACCATCTTCATTTAAATCTTCATAAGTATCACCTGGGATAAAAGCAGCACCATAACCTACGAGTTTGGGATTTAAACCATATTGGTCTAAAGAGAATGAATTTGAATGAGATCTGCTGTATTCCGTGTAGGCTGTAAAGTCTACAGTGTGTACGTCATTAAAAACATTGTTATAATTTAAACTAACTATATTATTGATTCTAACGTCTCTAAAAAAGGACTCGAAGTGGTTTCCTTGAAATTCTGCATCTCCAGACGCAACTGCTGACTGTCCGTATATACTTTCTGGACTTTCAATAAATTTACTATTTATTTGTGTGTAATCCATACCAAAGTTAATGCCTGCGGTCAAGTTCTCAGCAACTTCGTAACTTGCGCGGACACTGGCAATAAACTTGAGTTCTTCTTGTAAATTCGTGTTAAGAATTGTGTTATTTAAAGAAGAGTATGGTGTATTTGCAAAACTGTCCTCATTTGATCCAACAGTATTCAGAGATCCGTCAGGATTATATTGTGAATAGTATGGTAATGCAACATAAGGTACTAAAAATGGGTTTGATAAAACCCCACTACCTTCATTTTGGATATAGTCACTAGTACTATAATTAGCGGTAATAGAAGAAGAATAATTAAACTTATCGTCATCACTTTTACCATTGAAGTTGTTTCTGAATGAAAACCTTTTAAGTTTACTTCGTCTAGTGACACCCTCTTGTTCAAAGAAATTAAAAGAGGAGTAAGAATTTGTTTTTTCAGAACCAGAAGAAACACTGATATTGTGAGAATTTGTTGTTCCATTTCTGTAAAAAACATCAGCCCAATCAGTGTTTACTTGATTTGATATTGCCGTAATAGCTTCATCCGATAATCCGTTTCCAAGGCCAATACCCAAGGTCCGATCAAGTTCTAACTTTTGTCGCGAGTTCATTACATCAAAATTTTGCGGGGGTAATTGAGAAAATCCAGTCTGTAACTTGTAAGTTACTTCCATGTTAGACCCATACTTTCCTTTTTTGGTTGTAATAACTATCGCACCATTTGCACCTCTACTCCCGTAAAGAGATGAAGCTGAAGCATCTTTAAGAATAGAAATTGTAGCAACGTCAGAGTTATTTATACTCCTGAAATTGTCTTCGTCTACTGGAACACCATCAACTATAAAAAGCGGTTCGATGTTTCCGTTAATAGAACCAACACCTCTCAATATAATAAGACTGTTCGCGCCTGGCTGACCAGAACCTGTACCAATATTTAGTCCAGGGACTTGACCTTGTAGCATTTGAACTACAGAAGCATTTGGTCGTGAATCGACAGACTCAGCTGAGAGAGTTGTAATTGCTGAAACTGATTTTTCTTTACTGATTAAATTATTAGAATATGCCTCTACAATAACTTCTTCCAAGGCATTGTCTAATGCCATAGTAACGTTTATTGTATCACTAGTTCCAACTGTTTGTGATTGGTTGAGGTAGCCTACATAGCTAAATACTAGAACATCTCCTACACTTGTTGATATGCTATAATTACCATCAAAATCGGAAGAAACACCAGTACTTGTTCCTTTAATAATTACTGTGGCGCCTGCAAGAGGTAAACCAGAATCATCAGACACAGTTCCTGAAACATTTTTGTTTTGTGCAAACGAAATTTGCACCACTAACGCCATTAAAAGCGTTAGCATTACACTAAACTTTGTTTTCATTTTTGTTAATATTTGAATTAGTCAATACAAATGTGATGATAAAAACTTAAATAACCAACTTTGTTTAAATTTAATTTTAAATTATTATTATGTTTTCTGGTTTTGTTTTGTTTCCATAAGCTATTTATTGGGGAATTTTAACATTTACGTGAACTTAACTTAATAAAATTATAATATTTTTTATCAAAAAGTGCTAGTAAAACTCAAATGTACTTTAGAATTAGAAAAATCAAATGGAATATTTTTTGTTTTACCGTTGGCATAAGTGAGACGCAACAAGCCCCCATTAGTTCGCAATCCAAATCCAAATCCAAATCCAAAAATTTGATAGTCCACGTTGTTAGAATCTTGAAAATAGCCTGCATCTATCACAGAGTGAACAAAAAGTCCAGTAGAGAATCGGTAGCGGTACTCGCTGCATAACACCCCAAAACGAGCTGCAAACAAACTATTTTCACGAAAACCACGAACAGAAGTGATCCCTCCAAACCGCAACAACTCATTCAATAGATATTGATCTGATTGCAGTTTCTCTAAATGTACTTTTAAGAAAATGCTATTTTTTGTATTTAAATTGAAAATTTGAAACCCTTTTAGACGTATATGTTGTTGCTTTAATTCTGAAGCAGCACTTCTTTTACCAAAAGCGACTGACACTTCCAATTGCCTTTGCACTGGAAAAAGTATATCTGTTTGCTGTTGCTTGCTATAATTGTAATTTATTTCATAAAACTGACTGTCAAAATTTTCTACAGATGCATCGGATGTGTTAGTAATGGCGTTAGATTGTTGTAGACGGACTCCCAGACCAAGTTGTTGATTTTCGTTAAGCTGGTAAAATAGTTTAATTACCTGCTGGACCGTTGTGAAGGTACTGTCTTTTTTAAAAATATTAAGATTTAAAGTACTGCCCAAAGGGGTGCCAAATAAATAGGGAAGCT
>MDTC01091868.1_pt1 | contig 11481 bp, 7 predicted proteins | sample 811181 | NCBI WGS metagenome assembly MDTC01 (sample SAMN05326644, study PRJNA326480) | marine metagenome | isolation source: seawater | place: Pacific Ocean: North | collected 2011 | reverse complement strand
ACACAGCAATTATTGTTGGTTCAACAATTGCTGTATTAGGTATTATCGCTGGTGTTGCAGTAGTCGTTTTACGCAGTAGAAACGGTGGTGCAAGCAAAGATTTTGGTCAACAAATGTGGGCGGACCAGACAAATATGGTTGCTCAGACTCAAGTTCCTGGTGCGCCACAAATGATGCAACAACCAATAATGCAACAACCTGTCCAACCAATGCAACAGCAACCAGCGGCACCAGCACCAATGCCACAAATGGCTACAGCACCGCCACCTCCTGCTCAACCAACAACAGTTGCCGATTATACAGGACTACCAGCCGGTGGTCAATACGATCAATCTACAGGTCAAACAATCTATATTCTACCTGATGGTGCAAGATGGCAAATGATGGGCGATGGAAGTTTCAACAAACTATGAAATAACAAAAAATCTAGATTATCTAGACTTGTTTACTGATTTTCCTTGCTCTAATCCACATGTCACAGTCAGGATATTTCGGATTGAACTTGAATGTTGCAACATGTCCTGGTAAAAAGAATCGTGCTACTTCTTTTACTAGTTCTAATATGCTGAATATTGGATATTGTCCCAAACGATAATGTTGTACTTGGATGACTTCCATTCCTAAATTTTCTAATAATTCGATTAGTAATTTTTTTGATGTGAAACTTAAGTGGTCTGGAAGAGAATATGGTTTGTGATGATCTTTTGCTGGTATGTTTGCAGAATCTCCAGTTTGAAGAAGTAACTCTCCGCCTTCATTGAGCATATCACACCATCTTGCTATATCTTCTGGAGGATTGGGTAAATGACTGTACACATTGAGAGCAGAAATCACATCATACTTGTCTTGATGAGTAGTTAGGTCAAAAAATTTGACATCCAAACCTCTCTCTCTTGCATCTTCGAGTTTCCTGACATTAGGTTCAAGTCCAATTATGTCGATATTTTCTCCTCCAAAATTTGACAACGCTTCTACGAATTCTCCATGACCGCAACCAATATCGAGCCAGGTGTACTTTTTCTTTTGACTAAACATGATTGCATAATTGAAATCATTTAGTCTTGACAGGTATATTTCCTTGAGAAATTCTTTGAATTTCCCAGTTACCTTCAGCAACTTATCGCCTCTGTGCATTCCAGATTTGGAAGCCTCATCGATTTGATCTAAGCCAGGGCGTGGATTAAGGAAAAGAAGGCCACAATCGGAACATTTGACAATATTATGGCCGTTTTCACTATCATAGTGCTCATTATTACTAGACTGGCAAATGTAGCAGTCTACTTCAATCATGTTTGGGGGGAAACGGGAATAGAATTAAACTCACCGATATTATTTCGATTCTAAGAGTGATTATTTCGCCTATAATTTTGAATTTTTCAAAAAGTACCTTGCATCTCTCAAAATACTCATGCATTAAAGCCTCTCAGTGTGCTTTTTTTGACATGGTGCTCGTGCCGGGATTCGAACCCGGGTCGGCGGGATGAAAACCCACTATGATGGACCTAGCTACACCACACGAGCGACTGCTAAACCACCCGACTAACAACCTGTTCATAACAATTAGGTATGAATCCTCGAATTTTATTCGCTTGAATCGGCAATCTCTTCAACCGATAAATTGGACCACCAAGACCATGAAAACCATAGTGCAAGGCCACCAATTATCATGATGATTCCAATTAATATTTCATTATCAAGGAAGGTAAACATAGCATCTAATGCCTTTTGTCCATAAATTCCTACCAAAATGGCTTCAAGTCCAAATCTTAGACTCCTACCAAATAGTCCGGCGATTAAAAATGCTTTTTTGTTCATCTCACCCATTCCAGCAACCCATCCAAATACTTTGTATGGGATTGGTGAGAAAGCAGCAATGAATATCCCCAAAGTACCATATTTAATTGTTAAAGCCTCTAATTTAGCAACATGTTTTGGTTTTGCAAATTTATCTAGTAATTCTCTGCCCCATTTTTGTCCGATCAAATAGCCGACATATGAGCCGGCGACAGAAGATAATGTCACAACCAGGAATAACCAAGTGACTAATGGTATGTCTCCAGCCGCATCATATAGCATTGGAAGATAGAGTAAATCTGGTGGTACAGGTTGAATTATTGATTCAGTGAAAGAGACAACTGCGAGGGTTGCAGGACCAAAAATGTCGAAGAAATCTAAGATAGTCTCTTTCCACGACATATCTCTCGCTTTGATGCATTAGTCTTGAATGTGCGCATAATCGGTGGGTTGATGGGGGGCTTTACGGGGTGTCCTACTGATGCGAGTACTCGATACGGCGGCTTTACTGCACTGGCCGGTTACGGAATTAGCCGATGGTATCTGCGCTGAGAGTCAACGACAAGAGATAGAGAACTTGAGTCCACAGCGGGCTATGCTTGTGTTTGCATTAGAAATAGATTGGCGACAAGTTTCTCCTAAATGGCTTGAAATGGCTAGAGATGAAGCTGCTAAGACGGGAGACTTACCAAGATTATCAGATGTTGATGTTGACGTATTAGCACTAGCCTTAGGTCTTGATTTACCTTTGTTCACCGATGACTATCGATTGCAAAATGTGATGCAGAGTGCTGGCAAGGTTGCTACTTCTGTTGAGTCTGAAGGTGCTAAGAAAGTTTGGACTTGGGAACTGAGATGTACTGGTTGTAGAATCAAGACAGAAGTGCCTAATGATGTAGATCGCTCAAAAAAGGGAGCAGTCAAAGATTGTGATATATGTGGCTCACCGATGATGCTCAAGAAAGCACGATGATTATTCTTCAGAATTCATTGCTTCTAGTGCAGCAACTTTCTTTTCTACTTCTTCAACATCCATTCCAGTGGGGTCAATTCCTACCGCTTTGGCTCTTGCAGCAAGTGCTTGGCTAGGTGTTCTTCCACCTGCTTCCAAATCTGCTTTAGTTTCTTCAAGTTTCATAGCATTGGTTGAGTTTTCCAGACCTTTTTGGAATTCACCTTTTGACCTTCCAAGAGCATTTGCCATCTTAGGTAGGCGCTCTGCCCCGAATAAAACGAAAAATATGACGAGCAGCACGATGATTTCAAGGGGTCCTAGTCCTCCAAACATTACTCTTCCTCGTCTTGGGGTGGTGGTTGGGTGTGTTAAGGCTTCGCTGAAAAATCACCTAAAGTTGCTAATTTAACCACCAGAAACGGGAGGCAAAAGAGCGATTTCATCGTCATTAGAAAGAACCTTTTCAATATCACATATATCTCCATTAATAGCAACAGTAAGACCATTTTCTAACCACTTTTGAAGATTCATCGAATCTATCAAATCCTTGATGGTTGAATGATTGGCGAGATGAATCTCTTGTTTGCGCTGAATTTCTTCACTCAATGGTCCAAACGCAACTACACTTACTGTGATGCTGTTGTCTTGTTCGGCCATGATGATGCTTTGAAGCGGTAGTTTATCAACGCAGTTCCTTTGTAGTGAATTCATGCGACCTGTTATGCAAGCAACTGCATTATGGAAAATCTATGCCTCTGGCGAATCGACTGTACAAGCGGTAAGGGGTGTTGATGTTGAAATTAAAGAAGGAGAGATGATAGCCATAATGGGTCCTTCGGGTTGTGGAAAAACCACACTGTTAAACGTTTTATCAGGAATTGATGAACCAAATTCTGGAGAAGTTTTGATCGATGGAAACCCAATGTATTCGGTTTCTGATGACAAAAGAACGCAAATGCGGGCAGAAAATTTAGGTTTTATTTTCCAAGATTTCAATCTCCTTCCGGTACTCTCTGCTGTTGAAAATGTGGAGTTGCCGCTACTACTACTGGGGAAATCTGCAAGTGAATCAAGAAAATCAGCATTAGAAGCTCTAGATTCAGTTGGTCTAGCAGACCGTAGCGAACACAGACCAACTGAACTATCGGGCGGTCAACAGCAAAGAGTAGCCATAGCCCGCGCCATTGTTCATCACCCGAAAGTGATACTTTGTGATGAACCGACAGGCAATCTTGACTCAGCGACTTCGAGCACTGTCATGACTTTGCTCAAAGAAATCAACAAAAAACTTGGAACGACGTTTCTACTTGTCACTCACGACAAAGATGTTGCTTCACAATGTAGTAGGATTTTACAAATGGACGATGGACTGATGGTCGATACAGGAAGAGGCGAAGAGGAGGAGTAATTCTGCTTGTTGAGATGCTCGTCCTATTGGTCGTTGTTGCAATTCCCTCGGGAATTTCAACCATACTAACAGGGCGTAGCAGAAATCTTTCTTTGTGGGTAAAGTCACTATTGACCTTGGGTCCAGCAATAGATGCAATACTTGCCTTTTGGATATTTGATATGCTGGCGATAGAAGGAATGACTCTGTGGGCTGGTGCACTTAGTATTGCAATAATTAGTCATGTTTTGATGCAGCCATTACTCGTTCCTCAAAGACTTGTAGTTTGGCGTTTAGCAAAGGAAAATGTGATGCGTCGTAAGCGACAAGCAGCCTTGTTAATGGCAGGTTTGGTAATCGCTTCGGCAATAATCACCTCCTCTCTAGTAGTTGGTGATTCACTTGATGCCACAGTAAGATACGAGATTGAAGCATCGTGGGGAGAAACCGATGTTACTCTTTCTGGTTTTGATCTAAGTACCGGTGAAAGGGTTAGGATTCCCGAAGCAGTCGCTCATCAATTATGGCAAGATATCCAACAAGATTCGAATTTAATCGATGATGTCAAAGGTCAACAGCATGGGATAATTGCAGGTGTTAGTATTCAAGCGCCAAGCGGTAAATCATTACCCACAGTAACTTGGGCAAGTATGAATTCAACCATCGATTCTCTCGAGGTTTGGCCTAATCTTGGCTCACAAGAAAACGGAATAAGGTATATTGATATCGAGGAACAAAACAATATCAATCAACAAACTCAAATTGCCATTAATAGAGTACTTGCTGATGAACTTGAACTTGAAGTTGGTGACGATGTCGAGATGGGATGGTATGTCACTGACGATGGTGCCAGAAAAAGACTCGAACAAAACGTATCGGTCTTCAAAATAGTTGAAAATGATGGCATGGCTAATTTGGCCGGAACCAAATCACCGGCGATGTTTACCGACCTCTCAACCGCTCAAGATTTACAGTTAATGGATGGAGAACTCAATACAGTTTACTATGCACTTGCTGGTGATGTTGATGATGCTGGAACAATTGAGCCAGTAACCGAACGGCTCGGAGTGTTGCTAAACAACACACTAAGTGCTGAAGATGTCGGTTTCAATCTAGACTTCCAACAACAATCCTCATCGCTTTCACTGTCTACTGACAAGGGTCTTGGGCGCTTACAAGGAGAGGATGTAGTCTCGCTCCGTGAGAATCTTTCCAGTCTCCTTGTAGGGAGTACGATGATGGAAGTATTACAAGTTCCATTGATTGAAATGGAATATGATTTTGAGCAATTATTGACTCTTTCATCATCATCCATCACCGAGATAAGAGAAGGTGAAAGGGCATTATGGCATGCCTCTGATTCCGGCTTTGGCTATCAAATCGAAGGTTCTGGTTCAGCATGGCTTTGGCAGGTTAAAGACTCAGAAAAAACATATGACTTCGCATTAAACACGTCCGGTGAACTTGGCGCTATTGCCCATTCGAGCGGTATAATAATTGGTAGTGAGTCAAATTATGATGATGAGGATTGGGCGAGTGAAGAAACTTCAGGCATAATACATTCAATATATTCTCATGATGGTTCATGGTGGGCGACAGAATTAGAAAATCAAGATCTAATTTTGCATCGTTATAATCAAGATTTATCACAAGATGAACAAGTATCTCTATCTCTAACATTGCCATCTACGGTCCGTTCTATCGATATTATCGTTGAAGATTCACTTTACCTAGAAATTGAGGGATTGCTTAGTGTAGAGCGATATGTGTCAGATTCTGTTAGCCTGGAAGATAACTTTTCTTCATGGTCTCAAGGCCAGTATTGGCCGGCAGATGATTTGGCACAGACCAATGTTTCTTTACATCCAGATTGCAACTCAGTGACATCTTTGACTTCAATTATAGTTGGAGGTAATTGGTGTAGTTATGATGATGGCTTGATGCGTTGGAATGGTTCTGAAGTTGAATCGATACGTCTCCCGATTCTTTCAAGCGCAGGTGGCTTTGGAGAATTACCTCAATTATTCTTAGCATTTGGAGGGCAACAATCTCCAGTAACTGTTGAAGATGGTGATGTGTCGATAAGTCAGCGTCTTTCTCCATTATCGATGCTAGAAAATGAAAGTAAGGTTTGGGTAAAGGGTTTGATTCCATATGCGTTTGGAAATGATAGTTCTTTGGGGCTGATAAATTCTGGAATCTATAGTCAGCAAGATGGCTTGGAGTCACTTGAAGACTTGGACAGTGTAGTCTTAGGTTTCATCTCATTATCTGATGCTGAGAAATTATCAGCAGCAGCGGAAGATGAACGTTCACTGGTAATTATTGGAGGTGGCCTATTGGAGTCGAATGATTCCAATGTTACCGAACAAGCCATAATGACGCTTTCTAACTGGCTTGACAATAATTCGGATAGTGATGATTTGGGCGCTTCTTTTACGGCAGTAAAAGTTGAGGCATCAAAGGCAGCAGCCCAATCCTCAGGGGTTATAGCGGGAATGTTCCTTGTGTTTGGAACTTTTACAATCGCCGCGGGAGTTCTCCTCGTTTTGACAATAATACTGATGCTTGCTGAATCGCGAAGAGTCGAATTAGGAGTCCTTAGAGCGATTGGAATAAGTCGTTCAGATGCTCGGGCTTTAGCGGTGCAAGAAGGCGTAATAGTGTCATCTTTAGCCGGCGTACTGGGAGCATTTGTTGGTCTAGGGTTAGCATGGATAATCAGTGTTGCATTCGATAATATATTTGCTGCCGCAGGCTCGGACTTATTCACCTTCGCTTGGGACTGGTCATCGGTATTTGCTGGTTGGGCATGGGGCTTTTTAATCGCAATGATCACCCTTTGGGGTTCGGCCTTATGGACCTCTAAACTGAACATAGTTTCCGCATTAAAAGGTGGCGTAATAAGGATGCAAGAAGGGATTCCTTGGATTTTAATGTTGGTTCAGATTGTGACATTTGGTGCAACAGCAGTTTTCATGTTATTGTTATTGGTGTTTGGATTTGACTCGGGATTATCTTACCTTTTGTGGACTATTGGGGGATTATTTGCTTTGATTTCTTTTGTCCCAATATTTACCTGGGAGTTGCCAGTTCTTTTGAAATCAAAAAGTTCCAAGTGGCAAAATAGGGCAAGGCATAGTGGTCGCAATACATTAGCATGGCTGGGAGGGCTAATTCTTCTTTGGACAATTGCACTTGAACCAATAGACCCGATAAGAAATAATATGACTCCAGATGAGTTTTCATTTATCCTTCTTGGCCTGTTTGAAGTTTTTGCTGGTGTATTACTTTTGACCAGTGCAGCCCCTGTTCTGGTCTCTAAAGTTGGTCGTTCTCAATTTTTCACCAAGCGTTGGGGGCCAGTATTGCCGGTTGCCTTAGCTCACCCATTATCCACTCCAGTCCGCACTGCTGTAGTAATGGGTATGTTCTCAATCACGGTATTTTCGGTGATAGTTCTAGGAGGATATACCGAACAATTTGACAATTACTCAAGTTCATTTGTAGAGGATACAGAAGGTGAATTTGAATTGATGCTAACAGCATCTCGTTCACGTCCACTTGAACTTTCCAGTGACCCATTGATGTGGAACTTGAGCACTCCTCTTCAAGACGATATTGATGCCGTGGGTAAAGTGTATCGCTCTGAAGTATTCTTGGAGGATAATACAGGTGAACGAATGCCGTATATTCTTCGTGGTTTCGATGATGGCTTTGCCAATCATGGAGGTCTACCACTTCACCTCTGGGACGAGTCACTTGGAGATACTGCCGAAGAAGCATGGATTTCAATTGGAAATCGTGACGATATAGTCTTAGTTGATGCCTCATTTGGACTCGAATTAAGTACTGATGGAACAGGTATTTCTATGATGAGTTTTTCAATTGGAGATTCAATTTCTCTAATTGATTTATCGAACCCCGGAAACACCAGAAATGTAGTGGTTGGGGGCTTTTTAGAACAGTCGTCATATTTGTTCTCTCCAGGTGTATGGATTAGTGGTGAAATTTCTCAAGAACAATTCGATTCCAGACTGACTAGAATGTATGTTAGTTTGTCCGATGAAGCCAAGCCAAGTTCTTCTTTTGACTCATCTGAAATACAGACTTTTTCTGCCGCTGGAAAATCAGCAGAAATTCGAATCGCTTCTGCTGAGTTGGCTGAGCATCTTGAAGAGAAACTCAACGATGAAGGGGCATCAGTGTCGATTATATCTGATGATGTAATGTTAATTCAATCATTAGTCATAGCGTTACTGGGTATTTTCGAAGGTTATCTCGCTCTTGGATTGATTGTTGGAATCGCTGGAATAGGAGTTGTTACCGTGCGTTCAGTGTCAGAAAGAAGAAAAACGATAGGTATACTTCGTGCGCTGGGATATCGCAAGAGAATGGTTACTGCGACCTTTTTAGTGGAGGTTTCTTGGGTTGGATTACTTGGAATTTTGAATGGTGTTTTGGTTGCAATAGGTTTCCATAGGTCTCTATACAATTCTTTTTGGAAAGATCAGGGTGCAGATTTTGCTTTGCCCTGGTCCTCGATAATAACAGTCCTAGTCGGTGGTTGGTTGCTGATAATAATGGCTACTTTAGTACCAATAAGGGCTGCATCTAAGATACCACCTTCCGCAGCATTACGTGATTTATGATGAGTTTTGTGTTATTTATCACATAATCTCGAATTTGATTATTTGGGTTTTTGACATTTTTTACGGCCAATTACTTTCACAAATAAACCACTCTAATCTAATGCCTTAATGGCTCACTAAGAGTCTAAAAGAGGCTTATATCGCCGGTTTTCAGCCTTTCTAAACCTGCCCATAGTATAAATACGGCATTTGACGTGGAGCGGAATACCGAACCGTCGGAGGTATAGATATGAATAAAATGACCCCAATGATTCTCGTCATGTTAATGTTGACTAGTGTATTAGCAAGCATTGACTTCGTCGAGCTACAAGAAATGAAAGAAATTGAAGACACAAGTGGCCGTGCAAGTGCCGATCCAGAAGTTGTAGTAATTACATCTCCTAGAGAAACTACTTGCGATACTGCTGGCGACTGTCTTGACGAACTACTTGCAGGAGATCCTGTGAATTTCCGCGCTTACTTGCGTAATAGTGGAGATGCAGATCTAGATAACATGCAATATTCTGTTGAGATTTACCTCAACAACAACGGTAATCGCGGTGATATCGCTACCGATACTGCTGGAAATGATTTGTCATGGACAAATTATAATGCAGTTTGTACCACTTCCGCAAGTTGCCAAGATTCAGTCTTGGCACAAGGTGAATTCCTTACTGGCGGAGAAGCTCTATTGAAGAATTTTGATGGTTCGACATTGGTTTGGAATCCATCAGCAGGATCTTACTTTGTAGTAGTATCAGTAACATCATCTGTTTTGGGCGACCCAGGTAACAATGAATTATCAGTTGCAGTAACAGTCCGTGACTACTATGACGTTGCTGTTGATTTGACTTGGTTAGATGGCTCAGGCGCACCTGTCTCAGGTAGCGTTGACGGTTCTGGAGCTAAAGACTTCCAAGTATCAGTTTCACTAACTTCGCCTGGTCAACCTTCGATGACTATTAGAAATGCTTCAGTTACTATGACTTATTCTGGTATTGATTTAGGAGATCAAGATGCACCCTCATTTACTGTTGGACATTCGGCTACAGTAGACACATACGAAGTCCTAGGTAGCGGAACACCTGCTACAACAGGAACACGACTTGTTGTTGGTGCTGATGGTCTCAATGGTTCTCACGTAGGTATTGCTACTGGTTCGATTACTCCTCCAGCTGTATCTTCTGGACAATACTCAGTAACTGCAGTCCTAAGCGAATATGTAGTATATGGGCCACACGGAACTAGTGTTTGCGGTGGTAGCGGATTAGATGCTATTTACTGTGAAAAGACTGTTACAAGCCAAGATTGGGATGATGAATATTCAGGTTCCAACGAAGCAACTATTGATGGTTCAATTGAAACATTCCAAGATATTAGTTTGGTACAATTCCAAATCTGGAAAGATGTAAATGGAGATGATCCTGAGGTTTTCGGTTCCTTGGGTCTAGACATTACCTCTTCGTTGTCTCCTGGTGATTATGAGTTATATGCAGAAGTTGGACATGTTTCAAGTAGCAGTTCAATTCTATACAATTGGTCTGTTGATTTCACAATCACTGATGCTGATGGAGCATCGACTGTAGTAACTGCAAACTCTTGTGATTCTAGAGTGACTTACGCAAACTCACAACTTGGTACAGCGTCTGTAAGAACTCCTGATGCCCAAATGTTAGTTTATGCATGTGCATCTGTTTCTATGGGTGAGGGCAACTTCAATGTTGAAGCAGAAGCAAATTTGCTTGGACAATGGGATGAAGACGCTGAAGAACTCAATGATAAGATAGAGGACATGTCACTATCAAACAATAGATATGATTTCAATGTAGAAGTCGCAAACTTTGCACCTCAAATCCTATCACTCTCGTTATCAGCAGATTCTCTAACTGCTGATACTGATAGAACAGAATTGATAGCAACAGCCAATGTCTTTGATGTCGAAGGCGACACTATCAATTATGTTTGGACTGACGCAAGTGGCGAAGATATAGATTGCGATTCAGAGTCATGTACAATAATAGTCGATGAATCTATGGTTCCTACATATAGGTTCAACGTAGTGGCACAAGACCCATATGGGGCTTTCGATACAGCCCAAGGTGAAGTCGCAGTTTGGAATCATGATGACTTTACAGGATATTCTGATGATCAAAGTATCATGGCTGCTTATGAAATCACATACAAAGGCACAGGTCTTCAACTAAACTTCGGTGATGTTTCAGAAGCAGTTGAAGTTAGCCTTCCTGGATATGATGGAACATACTCTTCTGTTGGAGGAATGACCATTTCACCTGCTACCACATATGATACCAAGGATGTCGACAGTCAGACAATGACTCTAGCATTTGGAACTCAAATCCAAGCAACATCTATGTGGATAAAGGTTGGAAATCTATGGCAATTACTTGCTACAGGTACTCCTGACGAATACAATGCAACCGCCAGTTCTTACACTTACACATGGAGTACTGGTGACTCGATGTTTACAGTAGATACAGAATTCCATCTATTTGGTGGAGTCTTGTCTCAAGCTCAAGCACCTAGTGCAAACATTAGCGGATTTACTGCTGTCCCATCTATTGCTGGAGGAATCTCCATCAGCTGGGCCATTGATGGTACTATGCTTTCAGATGATAGAGTAGTTGTAAGCATTTGTGACACAGATGCACAATGTTCTACTCCTGACGAATCTAGTTATACATCTGATGTATCTT
>MDTC01274003.1_pt1 | contig 11482 bp, 23 predicted proteins | sample 811181 | NCBI WGS metagenome assembly MDTC01 (sample SAMN05326644, study PRJNA326480) | marine metagenome | isolation source: seawater | place: Pacific Ocean: North | collected 2011 | reverse complement strand
GCTTGCACATCTTTTTGCGTATCATTAGGATGGACCCACATAGCTATTGTACCCCCTTTATCACCTTAAGAGTTATCTCCGTCTAGGTTAGGATTTTCTCTCATTTCCTTCAAAAAGTACTTGCCGCAGTTCTTGTCATCATCGTCAACTCCCTTCCATGGAAGCATGAAAGTCATTATCCGTCTAATACCCATAGCAGTCCAAGTTTTACCTCTTCTTGTACGCCATCCATCTTCATTAGCCCACTTAGCAAGTTGGCGATATGATGTCCCAGGTCGCTGAAGTATGCGGTCATACAAAGCAAGGATAAAGCGCATTTCTGCCGGATTATACAACAATTTGCCGTAATTTTCTTTATCTTCTTTTTGGGTTATTACCCTTAGTCCATAGGGAGGGGAGCCTGTCCAAATCCCCTTTTCTTCTAATGCTTTCATTCCACGAATAGTCTTAGATTTCAAATCATTACGGTAGTATTCAGCAAAGGCAGCTCCCATAGTAAGCATCATTCTTCCAGCAGGGGTGGATAAGTCCATACCTCCAAAGTTAAGGTAGTGAAAGTAAATACCCTCAGCTTTCCTTTGGCGGATTTCCGATAGTATCATTTCAGTATCACGAGAGTGTCTGTCCGAGTGTTCAAATAAAATATTACTGATTCCATTTTCCCTACAGTAGTCAAGACAAGCAAGATAGATAGGGTGAGTATGAAAAACAGAACCTGACACATCTTCAACACACCAAGCCTTGCCCCCATGAGCAAACATAGCTTTCAAATCCGAATCCTCAAGGTCAGGGTACCTTTCCCAAAAGGTACCTTTTCGCTCCCCACCCTTTCCTAACAGGGGAGGGGTGATTAGGTCATAATCTTGGTAAAGACCAGCATCTAAGGCATAATCGAGTGCCACTAGCTGTGATTCCAGCCCTTTCTCCTGCTTCAGGGTGCTTGTACGGGCGATAATAGCAATTTTCTCCCGGTAATGGGGGGTTTCCATGCTATAAACGCAGTTTCACGGTGGGTATAAGTGTATCGTTGAGGCCCCCCGATATGGGAAACACCGATGATACACCTACTATATTAGGGAATATTCAGTATCATTGTGCTATTAATTTACCAGCATTCAGGTTAGGATGCTTTCAAAAACCTACCCTTATCAAAAGGAATGTTTATACCCTAACTGTTGCTGAATCGGATTATGGGCGAGGAAAGGAAACCTACTAGGTCTGAACGCAGGTCAGCCAGGATAGTACCTTGGGTAAACGAAGTCGTCGGAATAGGAGAGGTAGTAGACTCTAAGGAGGTTATAGCCCGTTTAACTAATGCTAACGGCCCTGTAAGACGCATAGGACAAAGCGCAAGAAAGGGTGCATATCGTAATTTGAAGAACCTTCCTAATGCTTCTGCAATGAACCATGTACTAAGAGCTTCAGATAATTATGAAAAGGTCTTGGGCGGAAAAAGGCTAACATGGAGGCGTGTTAAATGAGCATAGATACATTCTGTTTAATCGCTTTTCTAATTTTTATACTAGGCTTTGGACTAGGAATGACTGATATTAATATGGAGGAATAAACAATGAGAAGAACAGAAGAAGAACTAAGAAATAAGATGATAGAAATGACCCACGAGGAGAGAACACTAGCTATGCAACTGTCTCTTTATTGGGTGTGTGCCGTTATGGACAAGTGCAAAATGAATGCAAAAGAAACAAGCGTATCAGAATTACTGGATGTTTTGTTTGACTTAAAGCATAATCAGGAGGACTAAGAATGGTTGAAAGAAAACCACCACAACAACCGAAAGGATATACAATTAAACAATTCATTGACGGAACGCGATTTAATATCCCTCCTTTTCAGCGCAGGTATGACTGGACTGATAAGCAAATTGGACAAATGTGGGAAGACTTGAAGACATATGTTCTAACTATCAAAGGGAAGAATCCCGGAAAGACACACTTTTTTGGTAACTCGATTATTTGGAATAACCAAGGGGTTTACGAACTAATTGATGGTCAGCAGCGCACCCTTTCTTTTGTAGCCCTAATTGCAGCATTTAGAGACTTCTTCAAAGAAAAGGGTCTCATTGAGCCGTGTATAGAGGCAAGAAACCTTTTGTGGATTAGAAGAGACAGCAAGTCCTTTATTCACTCAAGCAATTCTCTCGACGAACCCAAGCTTCAAGAGTTAGTCAATCCTGATTTTTCATGTGCAACATTATCTGCGGGACTATCAAGACTACACAAAGCATATTGCTACTTTACAAGGTATCTTGAGGAAGCTTATGCGGAGGAATTAAACCACTTTAGAGGCGATATAACTGAGGCAAATAAGGCATTAGAAGAGTGGTATTTCGAAATCGAAGCCCATGCTCATGTATCGGCGGTTACCTGTGATACCATAGATGATGCGTATATCATGTTCAAGGCTCATAACTCAAGAGGGTTAGACCTGAATGCCTCAGATATGGTTAAGGTTGCTCTTATGTCTTGGTTCAAAGAGCGAAGTATTGACGGAGACCGCTTTAGTACTCTATGGACTAATATAGACTCGCGATGCAATGAAAAGCCACAAGAAATCGGCTTCATGTTGGGTGATTTCTTCAAGGCTAGAACCGGAGAAATGATTTCTTCCGGAGGTTTACTACATCACTGGGACGCCATGCTAAAGGTGATACCAAAAAACACTACCAAAGGAAATAACTTCTATAATGAGTTAGACCGCTTTAGTAAAACCTGGTCAGATAATTTTTACAAAATCGAAGGAAATGACCGACATAATGACTTGGTTGATATGCGCGTATCAAATCAGCTTGCTCCAATGATTGCTGCATGGAAAGCTTCCTCGGGCTACGACCTGCAAAAGGGCTTTGTTAGTAACCTCATGAGCTGCATCGAGTTTACTCATATGCATGCAAAGATAGCCGGTATGACAGATGCTAACGCTCTCAAGAAGACCTATGTCCGGTGGGCACACTTACTATGGAATACAGGAGACCCTAGAAATGCTATTGATATTATTAAGAGAGAAGCTGAAACTCATAAGGTTGCTACTAAAGAGACTTTCAAAACTAATCTAAAGTACAATAATGACCTCAATACTGCCACATCTCGTTTTATCCTTAGAACCTATGAGGGGCTCAAAAGCCCAGGTATCACTCCGAACAAGATGAATCATGTCGAACATATAGTACCAAAGGCATATCATAGTCAGCCTGACTGGGCACATATCTCTTGGGATGACCATACGACAAAGCTAAACAATCTTGGTAATCTAACTCTACTACTTGACAAGAGCAACATGTCGATTGGTAACAAAGGCTGGGCGATTAAGGAGCCTGAACTACGAAAGTCCGACCTAAAGTTAAACAAAGAAATAGTAGCAAAGGAACATACTCAATGGAGCAATAAAGAGATAATTGCTCGATGCAACGAGATAGCCAGCTATCTTTATGATAATTTGAAAGTTTAAGGTGATATTATGACTGACTGTGAATGTACTGACTCTGCTCGGATAGTATGGATAGATTGTACGCTAGGCTATACTTATCCTATGCCTGCTAGGTTCTCTAGCACCTTCAAACACTACCGAGACCACTGGTCTGTATCTTTTTTTAATAGAGCAGAACAACGGCTAAAGGAAGTTTATATTAGAAGTATTATATGTGGAAAATGTTTTTTGGAGTTGAGTTAAAATGTTAGAATTAGTTATAGGAATAGGAGTATGTTTTTTGTTGTATCTGTTGGGTCTTGGGCTTTATGCTGACCCAGTAGCTAGAGCATTAGTAAGTAATCAATATATCAGTGGTGAAGAAGATGAGTAAGTATGACATACTAAGTTATAGAGGAAAATTGTACTATCGCAATGCGTTGTATAATGGATTAAATGTAATAAATCCAAATTATAAGATTACTTTGATTAGGAGGCATGAAGAATGATTGCCTTTAGTGCGTTTACCGCTGGGATAGCTGTGTATATTCTATGGGTAGTCATTAGACTTCACAAGAAAATAGATATGCTAGGGCATGTCGGCGCTCTTATTCTTACACACCTTAGCAGGGATTATACCTCTGAAGAATACCCCGAAGAAGACATAGACGAAGCGATAAAGACTTGGGATAATTGGGATAGTGCGTGATTCTATGCCACGCAAAGGAAAGAATGGGAATATGTATTCCACTCCGCGTAAGGCCGTATTCTGTAATCGTTGTGGGGAGCCTTGTAGTATGTACCCAACAGGTAAGATGGGCCATTCAAAAAAAAGTTGTGATAATTGCGGACAACACAGGCCAAAAACTAACTGTAATTTCTGTGGCACAACAGAATCTCCCCTATGGCGTAAATGGAAAGGCTTTCACTTGTGTAATGCCTGTGGGATTAAGGCTTGGAGGCAGAATGATAGCGACTACTATCGACCAATGCCTGGGAAAGGGCATGCCGATAGGGCTTCACTAAAGAAGAAAGACATAGATGGGGGGCTAGACCTCCTTCAATTTCTCAAAGACTCGGGTGAGCTAGATGCCTGATGCTCAGTGGCTTATAGACCGTCGAGAGCGACGATATAATGTAGTAAAGAAAGTAGTTAGTGGATTAGGTACTGAAACCTTTACTGCAAGAAGTCTTATTCCTAAGGTTAAGAAAGCCCATTGGTCTTATGAGAGATGGAGAGTTTCAACACAGACTATTACAGGAGCTTTGAACCGTCTTAAGCGCGAAGGAACCATCAAAGTAGTAGACCAAGAGCATGTGAAGGGCAGAAATAAACGGTATAGCTCATCTATTTATCAGGCCGTGGGCCTTTCTTTTGAAGAAGAATAATCAAAAACCGTGATACTGAAACTCAAGTTAACATAAGAATGTCCAGTTTACTTTACTCGTCCCAGGGGGCCAGCTAAGGAAAGTCGAATTGATACCACCTTGCAACCACCCTAAAAGACACACTGCTTTACTTTGCGAATCACTTTTTTTCACAAAAACCACCCACAAAGAAAATTAGATATCAATTTGTTTAATATGACATGTGTCATAATGCATACTTTACTATGTTATGTTCTTTCCGTCGTACCTGGTCAACCATAATCAACCGTTGAACCAACTTCGCTTAGAATATAAGTTGACCGATTGATTAAGGTCATAGTGAAACTTAGGAATATTCATGGGATTAAAACCATGTGAATTTTGTGGAGGCCAAGCAGATACTTTTGGCAAATATACTAGCTGCAATCGGTGTCGAGATGAGGCTTTGGAGTTACTTAAAAAGCAAAAAAGTAAACAAAGGCGCAGGCGCTCATTTACTAATAAAACTGGGTTTAGATGGCTTAACCGCACAAGATAGGAAATGTTCATAAGCTGGTTGCTGATGGTTCGTAATCCATGCAATTAAAACTAACCGACTTCGGACTAAAGCTAGACCCAAATCAAAAAAAATTGACTGATTTCTTCAGTCATGCTACTATACCAAAGGGACAATCAACCCTTTTCGCTAAGGTGAATGAATAGTGGTATTAGATAGAGATTCTATTATTATACATAAGAAAGTTATAGACTGCTGCTTTGTCTGTGGTACTACAAAATATCTAACTGCCGCAGGTACTAAGATTATGTGCTATGGGTGTGAGCATGAGATGTTTTACGCTGACAGGGACATGGAACTAATGTATCTCATGTACGGCTATGAATAAATCAGCTTTATATTCATTAAGAAGCTAGTTTAGAACATGGCAAGGAAGGTTTCTCTTAGTAGCCTCCGGACCAAAGAGTGGACTCTTTCTGCTAAAATAAAAACCAAGACTGACGAATATCGCCGCAGAAAAGAGGCTTTGCTCAAAGAGCGCGATAAACTTGAAGACCTTAGAGAAACAATTGCAGATTTACGCACAGAACATAGAAATCTAAGAGACGAAATAAAAGAAGCAGAGGGATATTAATGGCAGTAGCATTGAAAGAATTTGAGAAGAAACAATTAGACTGGTGGTGTAGTTATTACAGTATCAGCCTAAAAGATTTAGCACATAGAACAAGACAATATTTAGATGGAGAGATTTCGCGAGGCGTACTAGAAGCTATACTAGGGTCAATAGAACAAGACATGCAGAGGAGAGATAAACATGATTAGTGATAGCACTGCCCTTTTAATTATTATTGGTTTATTGATTATTCATCTGCTATTACAGATAGGATATCAATATCAAGTTCTTAACTTGCTTGATGAAATAGCCTTTCCTGAAAGTGACCCGATTATGACTTCGACTTTAACAGATAAAAAGGCTCCAGTAAAAGAAGAGCCAAAAATACCGGCACCAGGAACTGGCGGAACAGCTGGTCGTATGCAAGAAGCTGCTAATGCTCTTACAGCAGAAACAGAATTTCATGGAGTAACTGTTGCGGTTATGGGTGGAGACCAAGCATTAGTAGAGTCATTGCGTCAGAAATTCCCAATGAAAAAGGGCATATATTGGAACGAATGTGTAGGAATAGATAGTGAAGGTAAACCGTGTGTCTTTGCTACTAAAGCTGGCGAGCGTTTCTGTTGGTCATGCGATGAGAAAGAAAGAAAAGCATGGTCTAAAGAAAACATGGGAACCCTAGTTGACTCTTGGGACAATGAAGAATAAGGGTACCTTTATAGTCTGCCTGAACCTGGGAAGGTTGAGAATTATGGCGAAGAAGCTACTACATATAGTAAAGGAAGGGGAGATTGTTGCGACAATTCCTTTTTCTAAGAAAGCAGAACTAGCCGCGTTTGCTAATGCGGTTATTGGATTGAAAAGCATAGGCTACACCTTGAAGACCAGCCAAACAGGTGATTTGAATGGCTGACCTCTTCAAGAGAGCAGATGGACAAAGATGGCAAGCAAATCATATTAGCCCCTCAAAATTAGACTTATGGTCTAAGTGTAGTGCGGCATTTTGGTTTCGCTATGTCATGGGGATTAGAAAGCCAGGGAAAGTTTGGCTACCACAAGGAACTGCCGTACACGCAGGGGTTGAACATCTATTGAATGATTTATCTGCGGGTGTTGAGCGTGATAAAGAATACTACGAGCTAATGGCGGAAATGGCTTGGGAAGAACAGGTCGAAAGGTCAAAGGGAGTAGTTTACAGTAAGAAAGGTTTTGAAATGACCGAGTCTCAAAAGGGGCAAGCAATAGAGGAAGCTAAATACTGGTTTAGTGGTTTTTATGATGCACTAAAAGACGGGGGCACTATTGATGGCTTTGACCCTCGTTCTGTAACTGAAACAGAAGTTGATGCTATCCGTCAGGTCGATTGGGGACCTGAAGGTGGGCCTGAGACCTTTGTTAGAGGATATATTGATTGGGTAGTCGATGTAAGTGGCCCCGTAGCTAAGCTAGCAGACCTAAAAACCTCTAATCCTAACCCTCGCTGGGGTTGGTCAGATAACAAAGCCAATGCACAGCTACAGGCAACAGCGTATGGATATATGACTGGTAAACCAACTGAGTTTGATTATATTATTATTCCAAAGCAAGAGCTTTACACCGCAACAGGAATGGATAAGAGGGAGAAAAAGGCAGTCGTACCTTACCGTGCTAAGACTATGCGAACTAAGTTGCATTATGATGCCTTTCTCAATCGTCTAAGAGCTTTTGTCCGCGACACTGACCTTCACAATGATTACAAGAATTTCAAGCCCTGGCCAAATCAAAAAGCCACTAACTATGGTTGGTGTGATAACTTGTGTGATTACAAGGAAGAATGTCAATCTCACTTCGGAGGAAAGTAAGAATGTTTTGGGACCCATATTTTGGCTGGGACACTTACATGATTCGCTCATGTTTATTTTGGGCAGCCACTATATGCGCCCTCGCTTCTTTTATTTGTTCAACAGAAGGACTAGGTTGGGATTATCCCTATGTCTCCCTATACTCTTGGGCTACTGCCCATACAGATGCCGTTCTAATAAGTACTATCTTAGCATTGATAGCAGGATTTTATTATTGGAAAGTGCAAGCAGGTGATATGTGATGAAAGCTGTTTTTTTATGGAAACCATTTGATGCCCCCGGAGATGTTCAAGAAATGTTGCCGGTATGTATAGAGAAGGCGCGAAGTATTGGTTGGACAGAAGAGTTGAAATTATTTTCGGAAGGATATGGCAAGGGAAAAACCTGGGATGATTTGATGGCATTAGCCCATTCAGGCACTTTGACAGGTGTCATATTGCACGATATATCAAAATGGCATGGAAAGGGTGCAGTTATAGCAGACCAGTTAGCAATCCTGGACACTTTAGAAATTCCAATAGCTGTAGCTTTGATGGATTATGAGAAAGTAAATGTTCCAACTTTGAAGGTAATTGCTGACTCTTCAAAGTATTATTCTCGTCTCCGTTCTAAATCTATTAGAGTAGGAATGAAACAAAAGAAAGGTGGGCGACCACCATTTGGTATGTCTTATGATGAGCAAAGAATCCTAAGACCTAATGACCAATGGCCCACGGTTCAACAAATATTCTCTATGAAAGGTAATGATTTACCTATCTCGCTTATTGCTCAAAGAGTTGGATTATCTAACCAAAAGGTACGGAATATAATCAAAACTCATGAAAGTCGTTTCGTCTAATTATACATCAACCGCAGTGCTCCAGGGAGCGTCTTGCTTCATATATAGATAAGTTTGACAAACAGTATTTCGATAGTTTGCTACAGTGTCGTTTGACTGAATATTGAGCACTTTAGAATATTTAGTCCTGGCCACTGGCTTTTTTCCGTTAGCATATGCCGCTGCGTTTTTGTATACTTGAACAGTAGCCATGAGTTTGTAATCCCCATCTATTTTGTCTTTAAGACATGATACATCAGTTATAGTCGCATAAGCATTATTGTAAGTAACATCAGTGGCAGTATGAGTCCAGTTAAGTTGTAGTGCCATTGTACTCACCTCACGCTGCTCTGAAGAACAATCCATCTGCACCTCTTCTAGTGCTTCGTACTCTTTGTGGAGAACGACGAGCTTGAAGAAGTAAGAATAAGACCCCACCAGTTACTAGTACTCCGACAGTTGAACCGACAAGTAGACCTCTAGTACCTGACTTACCTCTTGCTTTATTCAGTTTACTTTCAAAATCATCATTAATATTCAGAAGAGCAGCAGTTTCTCGATAGTCAAAGAGAATCGCTTCTAGTTCTTGATTAAGTACTTTTCCATCATTTCTTAACTGGCTTAATTGGTTGCCATAACCAAGGCGAAGAGCCTCTAAGGCAGTTATATCGCTATCTAAAGTTCTAAGCTCTACCATAGCTTCTCTCTCAGCTAAATCAACATACGCACTATTTCTTCGTAGTTTTTTCTTATCATTCAAATCTCTATCGGCTTGATGATATAGTTGTTCTAGTCTTTTGATACTACTGTTTACAACTCCGATAGCATCAGTTATCCTAAGGGCTTCCCCTCTTTTTAATGATAAAGCATTAAGAGCTTTGGTAGCTTCATCATTATACCCAGTATTCCATTTTGTGGGTTGAACCATCATAGTAGCCCTACTAAACGGCTTCTTAAATTTACCATGCTTTTCGATAAAGGCTTTCATGTAAGTTCTGTAATCTTCTCCTGATTCAGCCCATAAGGTTCTATCTGTTGGACCGAGCTGTCCATCAACATCAAGAATACTCCAACCTTCAACATTAGGCATTGTGAATCCTGGGTCGGGATAAGTAAGGCTTTCACCTACTCCTGGTCGGTAATCGTACATTAAATCGTTATGTCCACTCATACTTATCGCTCCTTAAATTTCTTATATCCATATGAGCCAGCGGCTACTGTGTAAAATGCTATAGTTATTTTATAGAGAAGGCTTGCCCGTTTATCTATTTTTTCATTTCGATAATCCCCCGTAGTTAAAACACTGCGGCAACCTAACGCTCCACTGCCAACCATTATGCTAAATGAACGAAGTTTTTCGCCAAAGTTAGTTCCAAATAAAGGAGTACTATTAACAAATGCATTACCAACTGCGGTTCCAGCAAAAATCCCAAGCTTGATAGCTGCTTTTTGAGTAATAAGTTTATCTAACCCATTCATGCCTGCATCAAACATTGTCTGCCCAGCAAGCCCTGCGCCAAGCCCATAGAAGCCGAAATACATTAGAGGGCCAGGAGCTTTCTTAAGCAGTCCCACTGCTTCACTAGCCCCACTCATATGACTGGCGAACTTCATAGCGGTGCCTAACATTTCTTCATCTCCGCCTATTGGTATTTCTCCGTCAAAGTCTTCAGCTTTCCATCTGTTGATTACTTTAACCTCTTTTGCCTTTCTCATTGTATCAACCCGACGCATTTAATACTAAAAATCCGCCTACACCAATACTTGCCATCTTTGCTAAATATTGTGGTCTATCAATAATAGCCGCTAGTTCTCTAACTACTGTTTTGCTTCCAGGAGCGCCTAATCCTACATAGAGTAGAGCTGCACCTAGATACCATTGACCAGTTTTCCCCGTCTTAGGCAAAATATACCCTGAGCCGGTTACATGCCTGTTTTTCACTTCTAAGTTGCTCGGCATTATATCACTCCAATCGGTCACTCATCTTAGTAGTTTCTTTTTAGTTTACATCGTCAAAGCGGAATCTTTTATCATCAAAGGCAGTTTCACTTGCAATGTTTTTAATCATTTGATATCCTATTATACCGGCAAAGGCCAACCCAGTCATGCCTGCAAGGCCAGTATTTGTTAATCCACCAGAGCCAGCAGATACTTGTTTACTAGATTCAAGGTATTCTGAACCTAGAGATAGTCCATAAGTACTACCAGGTCGCAAACCATATACCTTTGAGCTAATTCCTCTAGTGCTTACAGGAACTCTAATACTTGAATAAACATACCCGCTATCTTTACTATGGACAATATTTGGTCTTACTACACAAGTATCAGTAATAGCATGATAAAACACATCTCCATACTGACCTTTCAATCCTCTAAATGCTCGTGGTCTTAGTCCATCTACTGGAACATCTACCCACCCTTGTTTGTCAAACGGACTATCTCTAGCAGGTGAGGTTTCTGACCCAATAGGAGTCCAAGTAAAGTGAAACTCTTCAGCATCAAAAACAGGCATTTCACTCATACCTTCAAAAGTTCCTAATGACTGTAGTATTTTGTGTAAGTTAGATACATCTTCTGTATCGTTAATGTTATCTTCGTAGATTCTTTGTGGTACTGCTGAACCTATTACTCTATCAACAATCGCATTTATTTTGTTTTTGAATGGCTTAGCCCATAATGCGTAGTTTCTTTGGTAGCTTGTATCAGTCAACATTTCAAACGAGTTAAAATACGCTATTGCACCTAGTAATGCCATGTAGTCTTCATAGACTGTTCCTAAATTAGTTACCTTGTAGGTCTTAGTTAGTTCTGCGTATTTATTTTGGTCTAAAACATCCATGTAAGCTGATTGACCGTATTCTCTAACAAAGTCCGGTTTATTTTCCTTGTATTCTTTATACGCAGTTTCAACGACTGTGTTTAT